>Ga0070704_100000003_pt1 | contig 124820 bp, 210 predicted proteins | sample KBSK5252metaG_FD_65467 | JGI IMG/M metagenome (GOLD analysis project Ga0070704, IMG submission 65467) | Corn, switchgrass and miscanthus rhizosphere microbial communities from Kellogg Biological Station, Michigan, USA - KBS K5-25-2 metaG | ecosystem: Host-associated > Plants > Roots >...
ACCGGCGCGACAGGGGCCACGGGAGCCACTGGGGCAACCGGCGCGACAGGGGCCACGGGAGCCACTGGGGCAACCGGCGCGACAGGGGCCACGGGAGCCACTGGGGCAACCGGCGCGACAGGGGCCACGGGAGCCACTGGGGCAACCGGCGGTAGTGGTTCGCCGGCCATGTACGAGGCGACCGCAGCGACAGCGATCTTTGATACCTCTGGCACAGACAATTTCGTACAAATCACCGGCTCTGCGTTTGCCGAACGATTCGCGCATCCCGAGTTCACCTTTACTGCAGCGAGTTGTGTTGCAACCTACACAGGAGCGACCGCCGGTAAGCGTTTCAAAGTCACGGTCTACTTTTCGATTGAGCCAGCGGCGAATCCAGCCGCAGATTCGGTCTTCAATATTGCGATTTCAAAAAACAGCGACATCATAGGCTCAGCATTCAACACGGTCTTCACGGGTGGAGCGATGAGCGGGCAAATCACAGACCGAGGAACCGCCCTAATAGTTTCTTGCAGCCGAGTCGTGGAGCTGACCAGCACCGATACCGTGCGTCCCATTGGCGCGTACGACGACACGCAAGACATCACAATTCTGCGTCTCACGATGACGATCGAAGAGGGCTAAAAATAGGCTCTTCGTCGGTTGAGACCTAAAAGTTGCAGGTGAGTTAGGAGTCCAGGTACCATCCTAGCTATGACCGAGCCCAGCCCGAGCAAGAAGAAGCCGTACCCGATTGGCGCGATCTTTTGGGGCGGCATCGGTCTAGCCGCAGCATTCCGCGCACTCTATCGCCCGAACCGCACTGTCGTGAAGGATGGCTTCCCGACGCGCTGCGCGGGCGCCGGCTGCGATCCGGGCATGGTGATCGACAGCTACTCCGGTCAGAACGCGGTCTTCTCGCCGCTGCGCGGCAACGTTGCAGCGAGCACGGCGAGCTCGATCTGGATTGTGCTCGCCGACGAAGCCACCGTGCTCGAGTTCACGGGCGCACCGAACGAGTTTCTGGTGCAGCTGCAGGGTGGCGCGGTGAGCGCGGGTCAACAGATCGGTCTGGCCAGTCGCGTGCGGTTCGCGGTCTACACGCTAGGGCGTACTCCCCAGGGTGGCGCGGTGCTCGGCGCTCCCATCGAGCCAGCGTCCTGGTTGGCGGCACACGGCGCGCACATCTCGGCCAAGTACCACAAGACGACAGCGGAGCAGTGGTGCGCGGGAGGTCGCAAGCTGGTCGTGCCGCAGGCCGTGGCGAACTGCAAGATCAAGTTGCCGGCACCTTCGGGCTTCGCGCTGCTGCCCGTCAGCGCGACGATGGAGTGAGCGGGACGATGAACAAAGACATCCCGCTGCTGATCGGCGCGGGGATCCTGCTGACCAGTAGCGTGCTGGTAGGCAAGGTAGTGGTTGAGCAGATCGGCGAGTCGGAGAAGCGCCGCAAGAAGGCGGACTACGACGAAGAGGGCTTCGAGGCAGCTCACGCTTATGCGTACGGTTTGCAGGACGCGCGCGATCGCCCCGTGCCGCTGCACGACATCGTCCGGTTCTTAGGGACGCTGTTCGGGCTCTATGCCCTCTACAAACAAGCGCCTGCTCTCTTGCAAGAGTGGCAGAAGTTGAGCGAGTAGGATGGACCACGCCCAAGCCCGAGAGCACGTACTCACTGCCTTCCAGGCGGTATTCGGACGTCCAGCACCGGTCTCGGCGGCGCAGTGCGTGCAAGCGGTGGGCTTCATCGAGACTTCCTACGGTGCCGGCTGGAAGGGAGCGGGTGCGGGCTCGCTCAACCTGGGGGCGATCCAGCGCGGTAAGCCGCCGTGCAATCTCCAGACTTCCTTTCTCTATACCGACACGCACCCCAACGATGACGGCACCTCGTCGACTTACCAGGCGTGTTTTGCAAAGTACGCCTCAGCGGACAAGGCGTTCGAGGATCTGATTCGTGTCGTGTATATCAACAACGTCGACCTGAGCAGTCGCCGCAATCGCGCTCGTGTGCTCGCTGCGGCCGAGCGCGGTGATGTATATGGCGTGAGCGAAGAGCTCTACCGCAGTGGTTACTACGAAGGCTTCGGTCCTCGTGTGGCCGACCGCATCCAGAACCATTTCGTGGCGATGACCAGTGCGCTCGCGAAGATTGCGGCCGCGCTGAACGAGCCCATGCCGAACGGCGAGGCCGCTCCGCCGCCTACGATCCGGTTCGGGTCAGCGGGAACCATCCTGGGTCCTTACGTGCAGGCATGGCAGCGCATTCTAGGCGTCGTCGCTGACGGGATCTTCGGAAAGATGACGCTCGCCGCGACGCGGATCTGGCAACGCGATCATGGTCTGGTGGATGACGGGGTCGTGGGTCCGCTCACATGGGCCCGAGCGAACGAGGTATAGGTGATCGCGAATGGGCGTCGCTGGAAACCGGTTCTGGGTCACGCATATGTGACGCTGGGTGTGCTTGCGGGTGCGTACCGTGGTCGCGATCTGGATTACCGATCGACGCTGACGCACCTGGTAGAAGTCAGCGACGGGTGGCGAAGTCCGCCATGGCGCTGGGTCGGAGACAAGACAGTGTGTCGCCGCGTGCCGCTCGACAGTGTGGTGGATGAAGGTTCTGCGGGCAGCGGAGAGGGCCTGGCGTTTGCGCCAACCTGCCCCATTTGCTTGGAGCGTTACAATACCGTGCTCGAGACAATCGGGTACGAAGAGCATGTGCGACGCCTGAACGAGTACTACGAATCGATTTTTGGGCGCCATCACGAGTCGAACGGTGCCGCCTACTATGTCTGGGTGCTGCGTGGTGACACGCCGCTCGACGAAGGTCCGTACGGCCCCTATGACCTGGAGCAGGCCAAGTCTTATGCCCGGATCAGCGCGACGGAAGGGCAGCATGATCGTGCGGTGAGCAGAGGGCAGGACGCTGGCGCGTCCAGCTTCGAATTCGTCCGCCGCTACCGCGCGCGGACGGGAGAACGGATCCTGTGACAGCTGTATTCGATGTACAAACTCCGCTGCACTTCGGAGTGGGATTGTCGGCTGGCGCGCTGGGTGTTGACCCGCATGTCGCGACGTTAGCCTTCATCACAGCCCGCGTGATCGGCGTGGCGCTGAATGCGGGACTCAACAAGGCGTTATTCGTGTCCGAGCATGGCCAAACAGCCGCCAAGGAAATCGCCGATCTGGCCGTGGAGGTCGCCGGGATCTACGTGGGGAAGCTGATTCGAGATCGTTACCGGCAGCAGCCGGCCGCCAGTCCCCCTCCCGCGCTCACCGGTCTCGGACAGCTGGCGCCGGGTAGTTGTGCCGACGGTTCAGGAAACTGGCTGCCGATGCCAGCAGTAGGATCGCCGTCCTGGGTTCCGGTGTGCCCGTCCAGTCCCTGGTATGCTGTGGCCGTCCGAGCGCACGAGCTAGCACGCGCCCGGCGGGTGCACTGGACGGACCACGAGATCTGGGATCAGGTGGTCTGGGATCAAGCGAACGGTCAACGATGAAACATCACGTGGTTGACGCCAATCTCGGTACCGCATAGCCCTGGGCAGCATGCAGGATATCGCGTCGTTCGTTCTGTCTGCGCCGGGTCGCTCCGAGGTCACGAGTCGTTGCCTGGCGTCGCTAGCTGATAGTGATCTGGGGCCCGTCACGGTGTGCACGAACCCGCCCGGGATGCCGCCACTCGACCACTGGAACCAGACCTTCGACGCCATGAAGCGCGCCGCGGCGCCGATGGTGATCTTGTTCGAGGACGACTGCCTGGTAAACCCGCACATCCTGGCCAACCTGCGCACGTGGCCCTGGATGCACGAGCCGGAGTTCGGTGCCGGCTGGCTCTACAACCCCGGCGGCTACAAGGGTGGTCATGATGTCTGGTACGACGGCACCCCGCCCGACTGGTACGGCACGGTCGCGGTACTCTACTGGCGAGAGGATCTGGAGATCATTCAGACGGTGGCCAATCGCTGGATGGCCACGATGGGCAACATCGCATGGGACTGCGCGGTCGCCTGGGCGATCCATGCGCTCGGGATGCAAATCCGCGTCCATGGTCCGCCGCTGGTCGAGCACATGCACGAGGCGCCGAGCCTGCTCGGTCATACGCACAGCGAGTCGTTCAGCTCGACCCGGGGATCATTCGTAGCGGACTGGCAGCGCGACCCGCTGGCGCCGGGCCCAGTCAAACCGATCGTGCGTCGCGCGCCGCGACCACACTGGGTGCAGCAGCGCATGGCCCAGATGGGCGTCTAGTCCTCTTCGTCCTCTTCTTCATCCTCAGCGAACGTATCATCGTCATCGATGTCGCTCTCCATGTGCTCGAGGATGTCGGCGCGGAAGGCGAAGTACATCAGCTTCGAATATTCGATTCCATCTTTGGTGCATACGCCTTCCGAATCACCGAACTCTTCGAAGTAGGCATCTTCATTCCTCGAACACAGAAGACCAACTCGCGCCTGGAACGTGTAGATGACACGCGCGGCACTATCGACATCCTGTTCGAGAGCCTCAATGAACTCTTCACGGTCCGACCATTCACCTTTGGCGATACGCTTGTCGTAGTCCTCGGCCCATTCCCGTACTTCGTTGTAATAGGACTGGCGGATGATATCCATTGCCCGATCGACGGACACTTCATCATCGTCACGGTTACGAGCTAGTTTTCTGGTCATGATGGTCTCCGGAAAATACTACAGGATGTGGTCGAAGTTGCCGAGCTTGGCCTCGGTCTCGAAGTCTTTGGCGAAATAGGCCGCGGCGAGCTCGCGCGTCGGCTTAGCGAACACCGTGGACCAGTCCTTCACACTGGAGCAGAACTCCTTGCAGTAAGCCTTGGCACCCGTTTCCATGAGGTACATCCAGGCCTGATCCGCGCGCTGGGAATCGTAGACACCCTTCTTCATCTTGCGCAGGAGGTTCTTGCGGATGGCTTGGGCTTGGCTGTTCGAGTCGAAGAGCTTGGCGTCGTTCTCGATGTAGAGCACGAGCTCCTGCGCTGCGTGCTCGTCCGCGCCTTCACGCATCGACATGCCGCTGAACGAGTCGTAGTGCCGGGCTTGTGGGTTCGAACGGTGGCGTTCAGGAGTCAGCAAGTTGCCGCCCGCATCCGTTTCCTTCACGACGAAGAAGCCCCGGACATGCTGGCGACCCCAATTGTGAGCAGCTTCCCAGGTTGGGAATTCTCCGGCCACGAACCGATCATCCTGTCGGATGCGAAAATGGCGCCCAGCGCTGGATTCGTGGTGGCGCTGTTGAGCCTCGGTCAACTGAGCGGCGAGCCACCAGCGCGCCTCTTGAAGCAGGATGTCGTAAGATCCTGCGGTCAGATTCTCCTCCCAGGAACGAAAGCGCACCGTTGCCATCCATGAACCGTGAGCAGGACCCGATACCCAGACGGTGGCAATTTCCCTACCGTCCATGCGAGCCACGTGCGATCCGGCGCGACCACCCATGGCATCCACGTTGATGATTGTGATCGAGCTCGAAATGGTTTCCTGGTCGGAAAGGCGAGTGTTGTGTTTGTAGTCAGGATTATCGTCGTCCGACACAGACAGGTCTTCGGCCGTCATCTCCCAGGCGCGTTCGAGGTCGCCCGGCTTGTCGTAGTACTTGAAGGTGTTGAAGCCCTGTGAGTCAGTGAACATGATCACGCCCGCCCGCCCGAGCGTGACGAGGTACCGTAGCTCATCCCGGCTGACCTGACCGAAGGTCTCAGGATCGCCCTCGATTGCCTTGGCGAGCTCGACACCGTCTCGAACGAGACCTGCCCATGTGCCGGGCGGCTCCGTGATGGAACCGACCTCGTCATCCCCAAAACCGTGGTTGAAGACCTCCAGCACGGCATTGTCCAGCGCGGTATCGCTCATACTGTTTCGACGCATGGTACGGCTCCTACTAGGGGTTTCTTCCCTAGCTGTCGGTAGGTCCCAAAAGTACCAGACCACCGTAGCCCCATGCTACTTTTGAGGCCGATCGGACCACGGTGGTGATTTTCGACCCAGAACGCTTGCTCGCGCCCTTGCAGTGGGAGACCCGGGATCGGCTCGAAGAGCTCGGTAAGAAATTCACGCGCGCCACGGGGCTGGTGCTGAAGCTGCGCTCGGGCCTGCGCTCGTGTGCCGAGCAGGATGCGCTCTATGCCCAGGGACGCAGCACCGGCGGCAACGTCGTGACTTACGCACCCGGCTGCGTCTCCTGGCACGTGCACGGCCGGGCAGCAGACATGGATCCGGTCGACCCTCAGACAGGCACAATCGTCGCGCGCGAAGCGGACTATCAAGCGGCAGGCTTGATTTGGGAACGCATGGGAGGCGTATGGGGTGGGCGTTTCGAAGGCTTCGGTGGCGGTGACATCGGACACTTTGAATGGCACCCCGGTCTCACCCTGAACGACGTGTGCCCGAATCCAGCGCGTTGCACCGAGGTCAAGATCGACACGACCGCACCGGTGCTACCATGGATGGTGGCCGGCGGCGCGGTGCTCGGGCTCAGTGCGTGGCTGTTCTGGGACGATGCGCGTGAGCTCCTCGGGAGGGCCCGGTCATGGATCTAGTTTTCTTTGCAGGACCGGTGATCGTCGGCAGCGCCTTCCAACAGATCGACTGGTTCGGGCGACAAGTGCAGATCGTGCCCATTCCGGGTGCGGGTAGCGCCTACTTCAGTGATTTGGCCGAGCAGCTACGCGACCCGAACGGCCGCATTCTACCGCGCCTGATGGCTACCTACGCGCCGCACGCGCGCGGGGTCGACCATGTGGCGCTGGCTGCCTACAGTGCCGGCCACGGACTCCTGAACAAGATCACCGACGTGGAAGCCGACCGCAAAGCGGTGAGCGCCGTGCTGCTCCACGACGCGACGTTCAGTGGAGCCGGGGATCCGCCGAAGCGCGGCTACGTGAAGTTCGGGGTGGACGCGGCACGTGGCTCCAAGCTGATGGTGTCCACGACCACGCACATCACACCGGGCGGCTATCTGTCCGGACGGGACAGTTGGGTGCCGATTTGGAATGCAGTGCAGCAGGAGACGGGGCGAGCGGCGAAATTGGTGAGCCCGGAACCTCCCACACCGCCTGCCAGCGGCGGCTGGTGGTCGATCGGCGCCAGGCTCTACTGGGGCGACTACGTCCAGCCCGGGTCTGCCGTCAACACTGGAAACGATCTGACCCATGTCCAGCATCACGATCTCGCGCCGGCCATCTGGCAGGCGTACCTGGCGCCGTGGTTCCGGGGGCCCTCGCTGAGCCTGTACATCGCGGGCGGAGCGCTGGCGGCCCTAGCGGTCAGTCTGGTGATCCCGCGCTCCGTATTCGGATAGAGCCGCGCGGCGCTCGGCGAGCCCGAGGGCGCCGAGAATGGCGGTGTCGGCGTCGGTGCTGCGCATGAAGCCGGCAGCCACGCCCTGCTTCTGCATCACGATAGCGAGGTACTCGCCGCGGCGGAGCTTCAGATTCAAGCGAGCGTTGAGTTGAACGAGTCGAGTCAGCACGTCGGCATCCTGGAAGGTCAGCATGCAGCGAACGTACGTGACAGAATCCATAGGGGCCAAGTTTCAGTAGTCGCTTGCAATGATGCGGCCAACGTAGAAACCGAAGAAATTCACGCTATCGATTTCTTCGCTCAGAACCTTCAGAGCCGGGATCAAATAGGACATATGCTGGCGTTTTGCGTCGAGAGGATCTCCGGTGTGACGACCATCTGTAGTGAAAAACGCGAACGTTCCATTTCCTGAATAGAACTCCAGCTTGTGGCGCCGACACAACGGAATCAAAACTTCTCGCCGGTACTCGTCGGCGATGCGACTGATTGCCTCATCGAAATCCACTCTGGCTTGGATGATGCCGTTGGTGAATGTGCGGCTTTTAAAGGCGCTCATTGCTGGGTTCTACGCTGGATGTTGTCACACTCTTCCCCGTCTACTTATTAAGAGAGAAAAGCCTTTAGTCTCGAGCTCGAGGACCCATTTGCCGCCGCAGAAACGCTCCGTGCGGTACTCGATCCCGCGAATCTCCGTATGACGCGACAGGCCAAGCGAGTTTTCATGAGTTCCATCCCCTGGCATGAATTCGGATCGACACATGGAACACGTTCGGCGCTGCTCCCGGTTCGAATAGAATAATGGGCAACTTTTAGGCAGTTGACACTCAAAGCACCTGCCGGAACCGGCCAGATGACTGTTGGGGCCATGTTTGCAGCGCACGCACGTCTCTTCGGGTTCGATATCGGACTTGTTGGTAATCAAGCTAGATTCTACGTTCTCGATCCCCACTTTCCTTCCCTTCTTGCAACGCCTTACGCTGCTCGCGTTCAGTAAGTCGTCCTAGCTGTTCTTGGCGCGTCTGGTCGCAGAGCTTACCCTTCGCTCCGTTGGCCTTGTGGCCCTTGCACAGCAAGCAGCCTGCGCGTCGGTTCTTCGGTCGACCTCGTTTGTGATGCATGGATCCTCCATCGCCGCCGCCAGCGGCATGTACAGGATCATCGCAGCAGGATCGCGCTCGCCGCGCCGGCTATGGCCATGCCACCTACCACCCAAGGCCAGACCGATTCGTTGGTGCGGAGGTAAGTGATCGCGGCGTTATTGAACTCGATGAGCTGGCGCGAGTAGTCGTGGTCCTCGAACAGGTGCAGGGCATTGCGCTCCGGCGCGCAGCGCACCGAACCCGCATTGTAGCCCGCGCCGAGCAGAGGGAGCTCGCACGGTATGCGTCCGCAGAGCCTCTTCACGAACTCCGCGCCGAGCGCGATGTTGCGACTCGGATCAAAGAGCTGATCGGTCGGCACGTTGGGGTACGGCCCGCGCGCGCCGGGCAGGATCTGCATCACGCCGATGGCGTTGGCGGGTGACACCGCCGCGGCTTGCGCAGCGGGATTCTGGGCAAGGTGTCCGGTCTCGACTGTGGCAAAGCTCAGGAGCCAAGCCGCCGGCAAGCCTGTGCTGCGCGCCGCCGCACGCAGCGGAGCTCCCCAATTCTTCCAGGTACGCTCGAGATTGCCGAAGCGTGGGTCGCCGGGATGCACAGCAATGCGCCCAAGCTCCTCGAGCTCGATGGTTCCGTCAGGGTAAGTGCGCCAGCGCAAACCGGCACAGGGATTTGCTGCCCAGGTGAGCATTGCGATAGAGTCTACGGGAAATGATCGGTACGGGTCCAGCAACCAAGCAGGTTGGCGATGGCACGCGCTGACCGGCTCTGGCTTTATGCCGGGCTCGCCGGGCTCGCCGGCATCGGCCTGGTACGGCTCTTCGGGGCGCCGCGGGTGCGCAAGGGCGACCGAGTGCTCCTCGTCGGTGACTCCCTCGCTGTCGGCCTGACTCCACCGCTCACGGCATTGGCGAAGGATAGTGGGGTGCAGCTCCAGGCGCTCGCTAAGGAGGGTACCCGTATTGATCAGTGGTCGCAGAGCGCGGCACTGAAGGAGGCCCTGGACAAGTTCCAGCCTACGCTCGTGCTGATCTCACTCGGCACCAACGACGAGTACATGCAGGGCAAGGATATCGGTGCGCGCCAGCGACCCGAGCTACAGCGCCTGATCGATCTCATCGACCACTTTCCACGCAAGACGGACTATGGCCTGGGCCCTGATCAAGGCATCGTCTGGATTGGTCCGCCTACTCTACCCAAGGCGCAGACCAATGGAGTCGTGCCGATGATCCTAGGCGAAGCGGCGGCTCTTCGGTCGCGGTTCCGCTACTTCCCTTCGCAGCGCCTGACGATACCGCGTGGTGCTGATCAGCTCCATCCTACCGCCCGCGGTTACGCAGCGTGGGCGGGCGCTATTTGGCAGTGGCTCAGCTGAGAAAGCAGCTTGACAGCTATCCAGCTGTACAGCTAGGCTCGCAGCGTCCTGGATGAAGAAACGCCGAAAAGAGCTGGACCGTAGTTATCGCCATGCGCTCACAGTGCGTCTGGGGCCATCAATTATGGCCAGGCTTTATGCCTATCAGGAGCTGTGCATCAAGCAAGAGGATCGCCGGAGCATTCCGCTTCTTGAGCTGATCGAGCGGCTCGTGAATTCCGGGAAGCTGGCCAGCGCCAAAGCAGTCGAAGATCTGAACGGTCAGAGCGACGAGGGATACAGCCATCAGCTGTGTTTGCGGCTCGATCAGTCGACGATGGAACGGCTACGCCGCGCTCAGGAGCGCATCTCTAAGGACCGAGAGAAGAAGGCAACTCTCGTCTACAGTTTGCAGCGCATCATCGCTGCAGCACCCACACAATGACCACTGTGCGATCTCCGTCAATTAAACCGAACGTAAGCGACTTTGCTGATCGAATTCAGCGGCGCCATCGGATGGTGATCGAGGAAGTTTCGATCGACCAGCGCCTTAAGTGGGAGCGCGAGTTCGCCGCGGAGCCCGTGCGAAAGCACAGCGAGCTCATTTATCAAGGGTACTGGTTGATTGCGAGCCAACTGAAGATCGATCACGCGATGGGGCGACTCGATGGGCAGTCCTGATGAGGTTGTCGCTCAAAAGAAGGTGATACACGCTCGACCGTGTGACGGTTGTATACGAAAGTTGGGCACACTGGATCCGGTGGCAGCGGTTCGGCTCGATCACGAACATTGTCAATCGGTGCTAACGCAGGGGCTGCGGATCATCGCAACCCATGCTGATCACATGTTTGCGATTGGTGGGCCGAACGTGGTTGGTGTGGCCAAAGCAGGACGATCTCCGAGCTCGCTCAGCGGCGGTTCCAATGGAAAGTGCCTAGGACACCCGAAGGACTGCGACTGCAGCGACTGTACACGCAGTCCGTTCTACAACGGATAGTACAGCACGAAACAAGTGCGCCTTACCGTCGCCAGAAGCGCGGCATCAGGTTGTTGAGTGCCATGCGGCGCTGCTCGCAGGGTGTGCAGCTTTGGATGCCGAGCGCCTTGGTGGCACCGGCGACGAGGTCCCCGGCCCCGTAGTGCGTGGGTGCTGCGCTCGTGTGATTGGCGTGCTGGTGCGCGAACTGGTCGGCTTCGGGTGGCGAGACCAAGCCGGACACGGCACCGCAGGCGGCGCACCGACAGATCATTCGGACACCGTCGGATCCGCAAGTAATCCAGGGTAGTTGCGGGTGCTGAAGAGTACTGGTCATGCGACCGAGAGTCTCGCATGCTCGATATGGAGACGGCAACTTTTAGAGCACCGGTTGACATCAGATAGCTACCGCTGATAGGGAGGGAGTGCATGCCGAAGCCTCAATCCATTTTTTACTGGCTCGTTGCAGTCGCTATTATGGCTGCGTTTTGTGCCGGGCTCTGGATGGCGGTGCGCTCGACAGCTCCGAGCGATCTGCAGGTAATCGAGGAGGCAGCATTCGAGCGGCAGCTGCGGCGCCAGGTTGAACTGAGGCGACAGTGCTACAGGCGCGGTCACGTGCCGGTGATGGGTTTTGGTATGTCGGTGGTGTGTGTAAATGGGGTACTAGCGACTGAATATTCGACGACAGAGGAGCTTCAACAGGGAGCGAAAAATGACAATGGAATTTGAAGCGAAGTTCGTGACCGAGCCGATCGTGTACTGCATCGCTGGGATGGAGCTCTACGAGCCCCAGGTCCTGAAGATGATGGAGTGGGTGAAGAGTCGCGCTCCGGACTGTGTACCGGAGGAGATCTCCAGTCAGGGGATGCGCGCGCTGTTTCCGCACGACATGTGCCGCGAGGATGGCGCCAAACTGTCGGATAACGAGCTCCTTGTCGAGATCGCGGGGCGCAAGTGTTACAATAGCTTCGGGGCGAAAGCGGGACGCAAATCCAACAAGGAATACGTCGCCAATACGCAGGCGGGCGACGTTCCTCATGCCTCGATCGTGTACCACGCCAAGCAATCGTTCTTCATTGCCGGCGTCTCCCGGCGGGTCAGTCACGAGCTCATCCGCAACTACGTGGGTGCGGATCGAGATGAAGAGGGTTCACCGAGTCAGGAGAGTACTCGGTTCGTGGAGAATGCCGGCTACTACATCATCCCGCCGAAGCTTCTGCTCGATGCTGCGGATGGCGAATTCAAGTCGCTGGAGCACTTCAAGCAGGCCATGCACCAGAATTACAACGACTACATGACCTTCGTGCGCGGTGAGCAGGCGAATTACCGGCGCAAGCACGATAAGGACCCGAAGGGCATCGAGTACAAGCGTATTCTGGAAGCGGCCAGTGCGCTCCTGTCGCACACAGTCGAGACGTCCTGGATCTGGACTACCAATCCGATGGCGGTAGCCAAGCTCATGCGCGAGCGTAATCACAGCGCGGCCGATCTGGAGTTCTGGCGGTTCGCGCGCACCTGGTTGCCGGAAGCGCGGCAGCTGAACCCCAACCTCTATCCGCAGACCTGGATGCAGCCCGAGGCGCAGAGGTGACACTCGACGAGTTCACCAACGCGATCGTGGACTTGGCCAAAGCGGCTGCGGCACAGAGTTATGCCAATCAACCGCTCAAGCTCAAGGGCGCCTTGGCAGGCCTGGAGGCGTGCCGCGGGCAAACTCCGGAACAACTCCTGGATCTACTGAAGAAAGCGGGAGGCGTTCGTCATCAGGCCTACAACACCGCCAACTATTGGCAGCACCGTTGCTACGAAGCCGAAGTGGAGTGGGTATGCAACTGCGTGAGCGCGGCCATGGTCTCGAACGGATACACGCCGATCGTGACGCCTACCGCGCACGGCATGGAGATGGCTGCCAAGATTCTGGGTGTGCGAGAACAGTGAACAAGAGCCGTTGTCAGCAGTGCTGGCGCAAGCGCAAGGCGACTCAGTTCGTCGGTAAGCATGGACAACCCGTCAAGCGTTGCAAGAAGTGCCGCCGCGAGGCAACCGAGCGTGGCACTGCTGAGCGTATGAGTGTGCCGCGGCGCGCGCTGCGTGTGTTGCCGGCGGAGCCCCAGTTCATTTGGTCGGATAAAAGCAATAACCGCAAGCTCGGCGATATCGCGGCCTGTTTGGTGAGCTCGGAGACGTGTCCGCCGGCTTGTGGTCTGTACGGCCGTGGCTGTTACGCCGAGTTCGGGATCATGGGCTACCACTGGCGCCGTACGCAGAACGAAGGGATCGGATGGGGCGATCTGCTCGGTAAGGTGGCAGCGCTGCCCCCCGGCGCGCTCTGGCGGTACGCGACGGCCGGTGATCTGCCCGGCACCGGCAATGCGCTGGATATCTGGCGCCTGGAGGAGCTCGCGCTGGCCAATGCGGGCCGCCGCGGCTTTACGTTCACGCACAAGCCGCTCACGGCTCCTGGCGAGCTCGCTGCCATTCGGCGTGCAAATCGGTCCGGCTTTACTATCAATCTGTCGGCAGACAATCTGGCCCATGCCGATCGGTTGCTGGATCTCGGTGTTGCGCCGGTGGCGGTGGTGCTGCCCGAGCTCGAGACGGGCGCGCGGCTGCCTGATCGTACTCCCGGTGGCCGGCGGTTGGTAGTGTGCCCGGCGCAGACCGCGGCCGAGCTCGACTGTGGCAGGTGCGGCCTCTGTGCGCGCGCCGAGCGCCGCGGCGTCGTCGGTTTCCATGCTCACGGACAGATGCGGCACACCGTCAGCAAGATTGCGAGGGCATCATGAGTAAGTTGGTGCAACTGACTCCACGCCAGGAGAGCTATCTCCTCCAGTCGGTGAGGATGGTAGCGGGCGTGGGGCTTGGGGCGCCAGTGTTTCGTACCTACCGCCCCGAGGGTAGCGCGGCGCGCGTATTGGATGAGCTGGTGCGCCGCCACTTCATGCAGGACGATCGGACAACCCTGGAAAAGGGTGTGCAACATTCCTTCGTTGCCACCGAACAGGGCATTCGGTATTTGCTGCGCCGGGGTCTGATCGACGACGAGCTAGCACGTAGCTGGCGTTTGAAGCGCGCAGCTGCAGTAGTGAACCGGTGATGCAGTACCAACCCTTATTTCCAGAGTTGGGATTGCTTACCCAGGGCGACGAGCGCGCGTTTGCGGTTACGTCCACGGATGATCAGTACCGGTACTTGCTGGGCCGGTCGTGGTCGCCGCTACCGTGGTGGGTGTTCGGGATGCTGAATCCCTCCCGGGCTCGCCACAACACGCCCGACCCCACGATCAAAAAATGCATTGGCTTTGCCGAGCGAGGCGGTGCCGGTGGGATCTTAGTGGTGAATCTCCTTCCGTATTCGACGCCATTTCCCGCGGAGCTGGTCCAGCACTATCTAGCAGGTATGAACGTCACCGGTACCTGCAATGGCGAGGTACTGGAGTGGGCCTTGAACCATCCGCGTTGCGGCCGCATCCTGGCAGCTTGGGGTTCGATCCCGGCGCGCGTGCTGGACGTGGTCCAGGTTTCTATGTCGCGGTTTCTGATGAGTAGTCCCGACTGTCTCGGTATCAACCGCGACGGCTCACCGAAGCACCCGAGTCGAATCGGCTACGGCTCGCCCATTGTGGAGTACAGAAGATCCAGGACGTGACGATGGAGTACTATATCATCAGTCTTCCGAAGAAGAATTCATCCGGGGAGCAGTGCGACGCCTGTGGTCACGAGCACGGGATAGTGGGCCCGCTTTCTGACCTCGTTCTGTTTTGGCGCCCGAACAATTCCGGCTACACCGTGTTCCTGGAATCGGCGGGTCGCTACTCTGCGGAGTTGGTCGAAACGAAAGCCAGCTACTACAACAACGGCGAGACTACGGTCGCGGTCGCATGCGAGATCGTAGATAGGTTCGCCAAGCGCGCGGTTTACATCGACCATCTTTACGCGCTGCGGAAGTTGGTCCCACCGATGACCGCAGCGGGGCAAGCTCGGGGATGAATCCCGGAACTAAATCAGGTGATTGGTTGACGCTGCTGGCGAGCATAGGGCTGGTAGCGATTGTGGTTGCAGCAACCTGTTCGATGGTGACCACCCGAGAACTGCCAGTACCGCCCCCTCCTGTACCGGCGAGGGAGTGCCCGGTGGATCTGCGGGTCGTCCACTTCGAGGAAATGGTGTTCGAGCGCAAGATGGGAATCGACGGCGTTTGGGCGCGCTGCTCTACAAATACTCAAACCAAGCGCATCGACTGTCTGGGTAAAACCGTCGATCGAGAAGTGGCTTACTTCTGCACCGAGCAGGGCTGCGAGTGGGCAAAACAAGGAGAGAAACCGTGAATCTCTATCGTGTGAAACGCAGCGAAGTCGAGGCGGAGGAGTTCATGCCGGGCGTGCCGGTGCCCTATCCTCCGGGAGTGAGGAAGGACCCTTGTTCACCCTCGGGCTATTCGGTGGGAGGCAGGGGAATCTATCCCGGCGACTTCGTGGTGATGGAGGACGGATACACGGATGCGGTCGTGATGTCTGAGGAACTATTCCATCAGAACTACGAGCTCGTGACGAAGCGCGAGTGGACCATTGGAAGTCTACTCACGGTCGGCCGAAACATTTGGGGTCCCGAGCGGCTCACACTGAAGGATGTAGTGATCCGGCTCGGTGTCGGATTCGGGGACCTCTGCAGAATCGCGCGCGGCGCCGACAAGGATCGCACGACAGAAGTCGCGCAGGAGCTCAAGAAGGAGCTCGGTAACATCATTGCATCGACGCTGCGTTGGTGCGACGACTTGGGGTTCGATCCCGAGGAATGCATTGAGCTGGGTCTGGAAAGTCAGCGTCGGTTTGCAGAACAGAATACACGCCGATGAATCGCCAGCGCAGGCGGCGAGCCAAGGAACAAAACGAGGCGTATCAGTTGCGTCAGCTGGGCGTCGAGCTGCACGCCGCGGCGCGCGCGCAGGATCTGGAGGCGAGACCTCCAGGTGTGCACCGCGTCTATGCAGGGTGGACCATTGGTCTTCTGCGCAAGGTGTGTGCGCACGTCGAGTGGTGGCACCTGCGAGCAATGGTGAGATCTCCAGGGAGCGTCGTGGGTGAATCTGACTGCAGGGTCCTGACAAAGATCGTGCACACCGTCATCTTTGCGACCGGTTATCCGCCGGATGGGCCACCGCTCGACCCAGTGGTGCTGAGCGAACTCGCGAAGATGGACAACTGCCAACAGTGGTTCTGGAAGAACGAACAAGGCGAGATTTGCGAGTGCTTTGAAACCTACATAGTGGAGCAATCAACATGACCACATCGATCTTCCGTGATGAGATCCAGGCTGTCATCAACCGCAACAGCATGGAGTGCGGATCCCATACACCGGACTTCATCTTGGCCAAGTACCTGACGAGCTGTCTGGAGGCGTTCGACGTGGCGGTGCGAGAACGGGAGACTTGGTACAGCCGTGATCCTGAGCGGGGCCCGGGTCAGGCTGTTACAGCCGATCCTGTTCCACTCTCGGATAATCCGCTGCACAACATCGGTCAGGGGCGCGGCGACGCCGACTAGGCAGCCTTGGCGGGGCGACCGGCAAGCGGGAGCGAGGATACCAGGCGCCGCGCTCCTGCGGCGAGCGCGATAGCGGTGAGTGAGTTGCCTAGGTCGGGCTCGTAGAAGCCGGCGGTCGACACGTGAGCCATGCGCGCGCGCTGGAGCAGGCTCGTGAGCTCGGGTTCATCGGGCACCGCGAGCACCACGATGTTCTTGGCGCCGTCGCGCCACCGCTGAAAGAGTTCGGGATGCTGAGCACTAAATTCGCTCACCGCGTGACCGGTCTGGGCGAGCTGCGCGCCGGGCTCGAGATCGCTACGCAGGACGATGAACAGTTTTTCCATGGTGGTTTCCTTTGGTTAGGGTGGCGGGACTGCCTGGATTTGAACCAGGGACTTCCGAGGGGGTTAAGCTCGGTGCTCTACCTGCTGAGCTACAATCCCAGGGGCGCGCGGGGAAGGATTTGAACCAACGACCTCCCGGAGAACGCACTACGACGCACTCCGGTCGCTCTGACCGCTGAGCTACCCGCGCACATGCTCACCACGCTGACCACCAGACGCAACAAAGCCCGCCACACGCCTAAAGCATGTCGAGCGGGCTGGATGCGGCCAAAGGCCTGACTGTCAACCGCAGTTGAGCATGGCCGAATAGTTCGTCACGACCTGGTCAGCTGTCAACCAGAAAAAACCTAGGCCTAGGTTCCCGGCGTGGCGAAGAGCACGAACATGATGTCCAGGTTCCCGCCGCCGTAAGGCGCCAAGCCGGTATTTTGAAACGCCAACGCGATTTGGTTCCCATCCACGAATACGCTCGCGATGGCTACCCCGGTTCCTGGAGTGCTCCGAAATTGAGCCAAAATGATCGACGAGGCGCTGATCGTCTGACTGAACGGATTGTTGACTCGCGTGCCGTCGTCTTGAGTATCAGGGGCTAAGGCTGGGACCGCTACGGAGACCGCCACGCTCGGCGCAGGAGTACCGTTGACGGGCTTCCAAGCACCCGCGGTGCTGCGCCCGGTGGGACGGATAACGCTCGGCGAGCTCGCGGCCGTCGCGGATCCCGGGATCCACTGATAGTGGGTGGCATTTTCGACGACGTAGCACAGGGCACCGGCATCGAGCTCGTCAGGAATGACGCCTGCGAGCGAGTCGATTGCGCCAGACAGGAAGGTGCGGGAGCCAATGTGACGAAATGCAACAGCAGATTGGTCGGACATCGAGCTCGATAGTACGAGCACCTCCCGAGCGGACGCAACTTTTAGGTCATGAACGAAAAACGACCCCCTGGCGCAGCACCATACGCCAGGGGGTCTTATTGGGTGTGTGGAGCCGCCGGGAATCGAACCCGGGTCCGCAGAGGGTTCTTCTAGAGCTCGCTCACGCGCGTAGTCACGATTGGAGCCCGTGACAGCTCATTGGGGGCAATGTGCCCTCCACCACTCGGCCTCAGCTTCGGTGGGCAGCGCCAGCCGAGGATGCGCGCCACCTATCTCTTGTGGTTTACGCCGCGGCTCTACTAGAGATCCTGAAGCAGCGACGGCTCTTACGCAGCCTTGAGGGCCGGAAGGGCGTTGCAATTGTCGTTTGCAGTTGACGAGCCCGTTTGATTCTCGGCAGACCAGGCGCTGCCGGCGCGGTCACTCTAGTCGTTACCTCCACGTCGAGACCTGTCAGCCCCGAGGGGTTCTACCTTAACGGCTGGCCCGCTAGCGGTCAAGTGCGGTCGTCGCTTGAGTCGACCACGGTCCGGTGTCGGGTACCGGTGGATCTTGAGAGGAGGCATCGACGCAAAGATCGTGCGCGCCCATGAGGATGGCACGACCTTGAACAAACCCGTCCGGGTTCCTGTCATTCTCGTACGCGGCACGCGCATCGCCGATGGCGATCTGCAGGCGCTGGATGACCACGAGGAGATCGCGCCGCGTCGGCTTGCGGGGCAAGATCAATTCGGTCTCGGCTCCACGATCAGCTTCAGCGCGGCCTCGTCGGGCAGTCGATGTACCGTTCGCAGGATAGTGAGTGCCAAGGCTGCAATCTCCTCGAAGCGAGGCTCCGGCCATTGTTGGCGCCACGCAAAGCCATTGGGAATGCTGTCCAGGTAAAACGAACGACCATCAGGCGCGCGCAGTTTAGGAACGTGCGAGAAGTCACTGCCGTGCTGTGGGTCGGGTAGGTCAATCATCAGAGCCGTTTCGTTGTCGCCGCAGAACTGCACGAAGCGCCCTGTCACGGTGTCCTCGACTCTCACCCAGGGTCGCAGGCGCTTGGGTTGCGTCAGCATATGCTCCAACGCCGCCTGCAGCGGGACGCTCAGCTCGTCCAGTCTCACGGAACCCATACCATCCAGCGTTGGGAGCTGGCGCACACGCGGCGGCGCCAGCATCGGCTCTGCCGCGGCAGCTGGATGATGCGGATCGGGCGCTGCAGCTGGAGACGGCGGAGTTCATCCGCGGCGAGCTTCGACCACAGCAGGATCTTGGCGAGGTGAGCCCGAGTTTTGGTGATGAAGTCACTGACGATGATGCTGGTGAGAGACCACGCAGATTGTGTTTCAACCGAGATGGTGATGAGCCCCATGGTCTGGGTCATCGTGGCGTTCGTGGTGACGTTCCGGTCGTAGCGATAACGATACGGCTCGCGCTGCAAGAAGAACTCGGGCTCTGGATCCAAGAAGGCGATCACAGCAGTCCCTTGCCGGGGTTGTCTTGGAACGGATTGGCGAGACGGATGTACTCCCGAAACGACTCGTAGCTGTCATGCCGACTGTGCTGCATGATGCGCCACTCGGGATGACCTGCTCGGGCGGCTTCGGTGATGAAACCGGCACGCAGAGAGTGAGCACTGAACTTCAAGCTCGGGTTCTCGGGGACGAGCTGGGCCCGGCGCGTCCACTTCTGCACGATAGCATTCACCTCGCGTTCGACGATGCGCTCGGGAGCGAGCTCCCCATACCAGGTGCGTCCGAACAGCGCCTCGTCCGCCGGCTGCACGTCGGGCACCTCGAGCCAGGCCCGTAGCGCGCGCAGCGGACAGAGATCGGTGTTCTCCGCGGGCTCGACCGGGATGGCCTCGCCGGCACCTTCTTGATCGGTCTTGCTGGTCCAGATGCTGAGGACAGCGCCATGTTCGAGCAGGGCCACGTCGCGACGATTGAGGGCAGCGATTTCACTGCGTCGGAGCGCCGCCGCCCAGCCCAGGAGCAAGACTGCCTTGTCGCGGATAGCCACGGGCTCGGTAGCGGGCATGCGCGCGACGATGGCCCGCAGATGAGCCACGAGCAGCGGCGCCGCCTGTTGCACAGCTAGCTTCAGCGCGTTCTTGACCTTGCGCACGTGGTTACGGACATGAACCGACTCCCGCGGCGACACGAAACCATTCAGTCGATGGAAGTAGGAAATCGCCGACACTGCGCGATCGATGGTCGCTGGTTTGCACATGCCGGCGCGGCTGTGGCAGTCGGCAGTGCGCGTGGGATCAGCCAGATGCGTCACGTATAGAATGACCGTCTGTGGGCTGGCCGGCAGCAGCCGCTGGCCGAGCCGCATGCACCAGTCTTGGAAGCGCCGCCAGTCACCCTCGTACGCGCGCCGTGTATTCGCGGGCGTACCGTCGCGCTGGAGCTCCAATGCTCGACCGTAGAGGCGCGTGGCCTCCTGGCGCTGGGCAGTGGAGAGCTCGGTCGGATGTGGGAGCTGGATGGAGCTCATTGGCAAAACCAGTACAGGGCATCCAGAGCGAACCAGATCGCAAAGGCTAGGATGCTGCGCGCTTTGCTCTTCAGCATCAGCAGGTCACCCAGTTCGGCGGCGGCCGATCTTTGAAGCCCCGAGCCTTGACCGGCCAATAATTGGCGAGCTCTTTGCCGCAGACCGTGCAGATGAGAATGCGCCAGTAGCGGCTCGTCGAGTTCGAGAGAACACTCAGGTTGTTACGCTTGACGTCGTTGTACTTGACGCACGACGTCTGATGCTCGCGCCCCGCCTTGCCTCCACACCATAGGCGTGTGTTCTTGGAACTTCCCGAGGTGCGCCGCTCTTTGAGCTTGCGTCGGTTTAAGGCAGCAGGTCGCATGGCTAGTCCCGGAGCAGCTCCCGGTAGCGCAGTTTACCATCTTCCCCGCGGTGCGGATCAACCACAACCCGCATGCTGCCTGGCACCTGTTTCAGGAATGACTCCTGGTTGGCGATCTGGCCGATGCGAGCAAACGCGACGTTCATGCTGCGCATGCCATCATGGAGCTTGATCAGGCTAGAAAATACTGCCACGCAGGCCACGTTCGGGTGGTCCGCGAGGTTGATCAGGGACACGGTTCCGTCCGGATTCTTTGGGACAAAGTAAGACTCGATCACGACTCTGGAGATGGTCCCAGGCTTCATTTTGCTACCTTGAGGCGCTCCAAGTAGCACCCGTGGTGGCCACAGATTAGCGGATACTCCACGTTGTCACTGATCACGTCGCACCGCCAAGCGAAGTCGTGCGGCGCGCAGGAAATCGTCCCCGTTTTACCGTGAGCGGCGAGCCAGGTCTGAGCCGGGCGAAGCATTTCCTGCTGAGTGAACGGCGGCTCGCGCGCGCAGCTGCACCCGAACAGCAGCACCGCGAGTGCCATCGCAACGCGCGCCCTAGTCACGAAACAACTCCGGAAGGTCGAGTGCGATGTTCACCAAGCACGCGCCGAGCCGCGTCGCTTCTTCGTGCATCGCGTGGGACAGATGGTCATCGACGGTGTGGTGCACGTACTCATGGAGCAGGAGGTCCAGCACTTTGACGTCGCGCACCGGGCGCCGGAACCACTCCTCGCCGAGCAGTCCGTAATTCAGGACCATCTCGCTACCGACCGCATCAAAGCAGGCCTCCCATTTCGCCTTGGGTTCGTTCACGATGTAGATTCGCACTTGCGACTGCGTGAGCTTTGAAAAAATCGCCTGAGCGAACGTGACGATGCGCTGCATGTCGGTTGACCACTGCTCCACAGGGATGACCTGTTCCGGGCGCCCATCCTGACCATAGGGCTTCGGGCTGGGTGTGACCTGTCCGGCGGGTAGGAGCGCGCCCGCCGCGCGCACATTGTTCCATTGCTCCTTGGAGAAGGCCCCGCCCGGCACCACGGTGTAGCCCTGGCTCATCGCGATCTTTGTGCCCTCGGGATCGGACGGATCGACGATCACCGCCTTGTCACCGAAGCGGGCTCGTACCACTGTCTCGACTGCAGGGAGCTCACAGCGGGGGTCGCTCAGCGCATCGTCGACCCAGGGCGCTTTCGCTTCGGGTAGGCGGTCATGCATCTCGCTCAGTACGGCGACTCGGAGCGAGCGCAGGTAGGCCGGAGGAACATTATTGCGCTCCCAGTTGACGGGCACACGCTGCTGGACGTCGTAGTGCCACGCATCGCCCGTTTCCACGACCGGGATACCCATCTCGAAAATGTGGGCCGTCTCGCCCGGGCGCACCGGGTAGACATGCACGTCGGTGCGGCGCTGAGTGGGTCGCAGAACCCCTTCTTCGTCGGCACGAACCGTGGCGAGCGAACACGAGAACGTGTACAGGATGGGTCGCTGGTCGAGTAGCTCGCCATTGAACGTCGTTTCGATATGCGCAGGCGGCGCCACCATTCTCACGCCGGCCACCATCTCCTCGAACTCCTCGCGGGTTATCTTGAAGGTGCCGGAGAACTCGGTACCCGATGCGGTGCATTGGCTGCTGTGGTACCGTTTGTCACCCTCGATTTTCACCGAGCCCTTGGTGGTCACGATGTGTGCGGACTGGGCGAGCGCGATGACAAGCTTCTCACCGAGCTCGAAGCGGCCGCGCTTGGTCGGGTCGGCAGCCTTCTTCGAGTCACGGAACATGGTGTAGATGCTCTTCAGATCCGCGAACCCTTCCGGGTTGTCGTCGGTCACCACGATGGAGCACGCGGGGCGTCCGGGGAGCACCTTGGCCTGCACGTGCACGTGCGTGCAGGGCTCATCCCAGGCATTCTGCAGGAGCTCGTAAATGATGAAGGCCTTGGGACGGTGCGCGAGCTTGCGAGCCAGTCCGGCGCGGTCGACAACGAGGCTGTGCATCATTTACCACCATTCTTTCCCCATGGTTCCCGGGCAATCTTGTACGCATTCGCAAAGAACGGGTTGGTTGGCGCCGTTCCTGCTCTCGGCGGCGGGTTGCTCGGCGTCTCCGTAACGATCGGCCGGGCTCTGAGCTGGATGTACTCGGCGAGGGCATCTCGAGCCGCAACGAGATCGTGCGGCCCCTCGCCGTCGCAAGCGGTCAGGATGGCTCGGGCGCAGCGCAGCAGGCGCTCGGCGTGGCGGTCGAGAATCGCTTGGGCGCGCGTGGCGTCGAGGTCGGTCATGGGAAGGCCTCGGCGATAAGCTGGTCGTGGCGCCCGAGCTCTTTCTTCAGGTCAGCCAGTGCCGTCTCGAGCGCAGACTGCGCGTTGATGGCGACGTCGCTCGATCCTTCGAGCTCACCGACACCGATGCACGCGCCCCAGGTGCCGTCCTCTTCCTTGGTGATGCCGATGTAGATGTGATCGTCGTAGACCCAGTGGTCGAACTCGCCACGCGGGTCGGGCGGTATAATAAATCCGCGCCAATGGATGGAGTCACTCATGGGTGTGGAAGCGTCCTTTGTGGAACAACCAGGCATGTGCCTGAATTCTCAATAGTACGCGGCCTAACCCAAAATCCTCCCCTGGCTCCCGCGGGGTGGCCTGGGAAACCTGCGCCAGTACGGCGCGATCTCGTCTGGCAGGGTGCCTCCGTCGGTATGGTAGGTGAACGTCTCTACCGAACCCTCGACTACGACCAGGACACGCTCGCCATCCCTGGGTTTGTGGCGGCTCGTGCGGTACCAGCGGTTCTCGATCAGCATCGACACGCACAGGATCGACAGGATGAGCAGGACACCGATGAGGATCACCGCTGGAGTCAAGTACCAGACCGGGACGACGTAGACCTGCTCGCCCTGCAGCGGGCTCACCACGAACGTCGGGGTCAGCCTGGTCATTGAACGAGTTCCCAGCGCGGACGGCCGGCGATCTGGGCAATGCGGATCTTGTTCGCTTTGCGGAGGCGTTGCAGGCCGCGGTCGATCGCACGCAGAGCATGGCGCATCTGCCCGTCGGGGTCCGCGTGAGTCATGGGAAGATCGTAGGCGAGCTCTGAAGCCCAGAGAGGCCCTCTCGAGCCAATCTCGGCGACGATCCAGGAGTCGATGTCTTCATTGGGGACCAGTTGTCCCGTCGGTAGGTTGGCCATGGTGGGTCAGCGAGGTTCGAACCAATCGCTGCAGTACTCCTGCGCATCGAGGACGCGCTCGCCGGTGTCAGGGTCGATCAGGGCGTCAGTGCCCATGAACCGTTGGTAGTAGACGTTCTGGCAAATTGGTCCGCTCCGGTCGTGACCCACGTAGCGGCAGTTCTTGCAGGAGGATCCTGGAAACGGAACCCTCATCGCTGGCTGGTGACTGGCTGGCAGGTGAAAGCGCCGCATGGCGCTGATGCTACCGCAGGCAAGCGCCGGACGTCACCCCGATCACACCTCCTCTTCGAAACCATGATCATGCGCGAGCTGGCGCACCCAGCGGTCGATCGTACCGGCATCCAGCCGGCCGTGTTCTCCGTTGAGCAGCCCGAGTAGGCCACGCGCGATGGACAGCCACTCGTTACCGAGCACCCCGTCGTCTCCGACTGGCATCGTGTAGGCGCTACCGTACTGATGGGCGTACGCCTCGAGCGCATCCATCAACATCAGGATGGGCTTCTCGAACCGGATGGGCTCGTCCAGGGCGCGACGGTGAGCGTCCCACCAGTGCGGGGGCGGCTCCAGCCGCTTCGCGGCGGCGTCCAATCCGAACACCCGATCCTCGCCGCGTACGGCCGGCAGACCCTGGTCCCATTCCTCGCGCGTGTAACAGTGGCCGTCCAGTGTCATGACCGGAAGATCATTGAGCGCATGGGTGGCCTGAAACGGAAGACGGCGTAATTTGGATGCCATGGTGGGTTCTACGATGCGGGTGGCAGGAAGCTTCCTTCCGAATTCCCCGTAGGTGAGGTTTATGGGTCCACAGCTCAGACAGGCCGTAAATCTGGCATTTAGCTGGCTACTGGTGAGCCTGCTCGGTTTCGCGCTTCTAGGTTGCGCCTCTGCCGCCTCTACCGATCGGGGCGGTAGCGGCAACGCGGGCGCCGACCCGGCGGTTCGACATGTGCTCCTGCAGCTCAGCCAATCCAACGGCGAGACGCCCGGAGCGAACGACCCTCCGCCTGGCCTACCGGAACCAGCCATCCCGTACTGGCGCCGAGTCTTCGGTGGCGGCGTCCCGAACGATGACATTGCGGACTCGGAGCTGACCACGCTGCGAGTCACCAACAACGGAACCAATATTTACCACGGTCCGGAATTGGCGATGGCATTGGGGGTGCGCGCCGAAGGGTTCGAGACTGCGGTTATCAAGATCTGTGCGCGCGGCCAAGACGTGGACACCTGGATGCCGGGAGGTGTCCATCACGAGCTGATGCTGGGGGTGATCACCGACGCCCACCATGCGCTCGAGGCTCGATTCCCCTCCGAGATCCTGGTCTGGCACCTATCCTTCATCGCCGGGGAAAACTCTGCGAACGACACCAGCGAGGACCGGGCTAGGGCGTGGGCCGCCAACTTCCGAAGTCTACTCGCATCGATCGAGAGTCACGTCGGGCAAACCATCCATCCGCACATCACACGCATTCATAGCGGGTTGCCGTCAGACTACACTTGGAAAGGTACCGTTCGAAGTCAACAGGCGGTCGCGGCGCAGGCCACGAACGGGTTTCTGATCGATGCGGACGGTTACGAAGTGCAGGCGGACACCGTCCATCGTACAGGCGCAGGGGCGAACGCCAATGGGTCCGATGTGGCGGCATCGGTACTCGTTGAAATCCGGACCATTCCGTTGTGGTAGACTGGGATCTAATGGCGACGCGCCACACAATATTCTCGGGGCAAGCGAACTTCTTCGACCCAACGCGATCTCCGGGTTGGACAGCAGAATGCAAGCGACGTCTCCGTGCGCTCCGTAATGCGGGCAAAGCCAAGCGGCAGGAGCGTAAGATGCTGAGGTACTGGCTGGGGCGGCATGATCGATGGCGCGGAATAGGGTCAGGCGAACTGGGCTGTGACCGCGACAACTGGCAAGAACTCACGGAGCGGTTGCTAAGCGTGCTGCTTAGACCAATCGTGTTCCGTACGGTACGCCAGGCTCCGCGTGCTCCCGAACAGTGCTGGATAGATGTCGTCCGAGAGGCCCAGGCGGCGGCAACGCATGGATTGGAGATGGCGATCACGCCTGACCCTGGTGTAGGCTTCCCAGGTGACCCAGTGGACCGTTCTGCTGACTGATCTGCGCCACAGCGGCTGTTTAGTCGAGCTAGCTGAGTGTCTTCTGTACGGCCTGCGCGGCCTGGGGCTCAACGCCGATCTGTCGAGGCGACCGCTGCCCGGCACGCGCCACATTGTGCTCGACGCTCACCGTCTGACGGAGATCCCGTCGGATAGCATCATCTACCAAACGGAGGTGCCGGGTTCGGGTTGGTGGAATGCGGCTTACCTCGACAAGTTGCGCCGGCACGAAGTCTGGGAGTACTCCGAAGAAAATGCGCCACGCTATGCCGATTACGGGCTCACTCCCCCCAAGGTGGTCTCGCCGGGTTGGGTTCTGGAACTCGAGCGTATCCCGATCGATCAGCCCAAGGAGATCGATGTGCTGTTCTACGGCTCACCCTGCGAGCGCCGCACGCAGGTGATGCACGATCTGACGGTGCAGGGACTGAAAACCATGTGGCTCCTCAGCTTCTACGGTCAGGAGCGTGATGTGTACATTGCACGCTCGAAGGTCGTGCTCTCGATGCACTTCTATCCCAATGCGCCACGCGACCACGCGCGCACCTTCTACCTCTACACCAATCACGTCGCCGTCGTAGCAGAGAGCAGCGCGGGCTTCACCGGCACCGCATTCAATCAGCTCGCACCAGAATGTCGTCGCCTGATCGATACACAGCAGTATAAAAAGCTCGGCGGCGAGGGGTATGACCAGATTCGCGCGCGACCCATGGCGGAGACGATAGGCGCCGCGCTGCAGGCTCCCTGAGATGCTCCCTGACGGTCCGCTGTGCGTGAATTGTGGGCATCAACCTTGCCCGTTCTGCCTCGACTGGTGCGATCACATCACCGAAGACGATGAGCTCTGCTGTGACGCCGAGTGCGTGTACGCACCCGGAGAGCACGAAGCATGGATCGAACAACTGGACGCGATCCGGCGGGGGCAGGCGCCCGGAGAGCACGACGCACACTGAAAAGGACATAGTGATGCACGGTTCCGTACTGCAATTTGTCGCTCGCTGCCTCCGTCCAATTGAGGTGCGGGGTCAGAATGTGATCGAGCTCGGGGCGTACGACGTGAACGGCTCGGTGCGGCCGCTCGTGCTGCGCTACGAACCTGCTTCTTACGTCGGTGTCGATCAATTTCCCGGTCCTGGTGTGGATGTAGTGCTCGACGCCACCGCGCTCGATGAATTCATGCAGCACAATTTACAGCCGCACTCGTTCGGTGTGGTGATTTCGACGGAGATGCTGGAGCACGCCCAAAATTGGCAGGCGGCGGTCGAGGTCATGGGGGCGCTCCTGCAGCCAGGTGGCACCCTGATTCTGACCGCGCGTGGCCCAGGCTTCGTGCACCACAATCCGCCGGACTACTGGCGCTTCACGGCGGACGATGCGCTGCTGATTGCGAGGCACCTGGGTTTGATCGTCATGGAGATCGAGGATGACCCGCAGGTGCCGGGCTTCTTTCTGAAGGCAAAGAAGCCGAACGGTCTCGCATTTGCCGTCGAGCGCGCACCTGCGGGCTAAGCGCCTACAATCCCGCGCCCATCACTTGCGTGAACTGCGCGGCCGTCAGGGCAGCGTTGTAGATGCGTACGTCGTCGATGCTTCCGAGGTACCATTCGCCGCCCCAGAAGTTGTGGCCGCCGATGGCTAGGATGCCGGTGCTGGCTTCGACGTTGCCCGAATAGGTTGCGCTGGCTACCTGGACGCCGTTTACCCAGACCCGCACCGTGGTGCCGGACTTGGTGAGCGCCATGTGCGTCCACACGGTGGTGGACAGATTGCCGCCGGTGCCGACCCAGTGGTCCTGTCCATTGGTGCGGATCCAGGCTTCACGGGGCGCGGCGTAGAGCAGGTAGGCGAGTCCGGTGGGAGCTTCCTTGATCAGGATGGTCTTGTACGCACTGACGTTGCTCGGCTTCACCCAGGCGGCGATCGTGAAGTTGAGGTTCAGGTCGAGCTGATTGTCATCGGGCACCGTCACGCGGTTGCTGCCGCTGAAACTCAGACACTGGCCGTACTTGCAATTGCCGGCAGGTTGCCAGGTGGGACTGCTGACGAGCGTACCCGTGTGTCCGTTGCCGGAGGCATCGGCGGCGACGCTGCCTGACCCTTCATTGAACGACCAGCCCGCGATCAGCGTGGGTAGTCCGGATCCGCCTGAGCCGCCCGACCCGCCCGAGCCAGCACTGCCGGCACTGCCGGCGGCGCCTCCCGTGCCCGCTGCACCTGCGTTACCCGCCGCGCCACCCATACCGGCGCCGCCTGCGACGCCACCGGCGCCACTAGAACCACCCGTACCGGCCGCGCCCGCTTGTCCGCCGGCTCCGCCAGTCCCTCCCGCGCCGCCGCTGCCTTCGATGGAAGCGTTGGTGAGCGTGAACACGCTCATGCTGGGCAGGGAAAAGGACCCGTTGCCGTTCGACAGAGCCACAGGTGTGCCTGCTTGATGGTAGGATCCCGTCGTCGAAATCACCGGAGTGAGCGAGCTCGGCGCGGGCGCTGCTACGTTGAGGGACAGCGTGCCGCTCGACCAACAAATGCCGACGATCGCGGTCGAGCCGTCTGGATTACGAAACCCGACCAGTTCGACGTCGTTGTCGCTCTCCGTAACCGTGATGCGGCTCGCGCCGGGCCGGATGTACTTGAAGGCGTGCTTCGCGGCGTAGTAGGTCGGCTTCGCGGCGTAGGTAAACTGATCGAGCTCGCTCTGCGTGGGTACGTCCGATCCGCCGGTGAACACGTTGCACAGATTCGAGGATCCCTGGAAGGTCGTGGCGAGTAGCCCAAAGGTTTCCCAGGCGTCAGCGCTGTGCGCATGCGGCGCATCGTATTCCGTCCACACGAGCCCGGCCGTGACTCCGCCCTGCAGTGCGCCCACGAGATTGCCAGCCAAGTCGACTGCCTGATTCCACCCTGTGGTGTAGCAGTTCTGTCCCGGCGGCACTGTATTGAACTCGGTGAGCCAGTAGGGTGGCGTATTGAAGGAGCGGTCGGTGCCGAGCGGCGCACTGCCGGAGTAGCGGTGGAAGGCGTAAGCCCAGAGCCGGGAGCGAATCACCGGGTCGGCTTGGATGGATTGTTCCCAGGCATTCGCGTTGGACTCCTGGACGCCTTCGGGAGCCTGAATGCCGATGCCGGCAAGCTCGGGGATCGCATCCATCCGCTGAACCAGGGCCTGTAGAACACGCTTGCCCTGTGTGACATCGAGCGAGAACCCTTCGGGTGGTAGCGTGGTTTCGTTCCAGGGACTGATCAGGGTGAATGCGGGCTTGGGATCCGGCGCGCGCGTTTTGGCGTAGACCATGACCGCGAGCACGGTCTCGACGAACTCTGCTTCGTCGGCTTGCGCCAGGCTGTTCGGGCCGAGCCAACTCGGAAGCAGGCCGTGCGCCGACAGCGTGATGTTCTGCACGCCCAGGGTGTTGAGCTCGCGGATGTAGTTCCAGAGATCAGTGAAGCGCTTCGACTGAAAGATGGCATCGTAGTACGTCCAGTTGAACGTGTTCGGGTCGGCGTTATCGTTGGTGCTCTCCCAATCGGAAGTCCCGTGGTTGATCTCGATTCGCCAGAAGTTCGCACCGAGATCGTGCACGAGCAGATCCAGCGTGGGCTTGACTGCCGCGCCGTCGGTGCCCCAGTTACGTGGCTGACCATTGACTCCGAACCCGTAGATGATACCCGGCTCGGGAGCGCTGGAAGCGGATCCCGCTGTTCCACCGGTGCCAGCACTGGCGCCGCCGGCACCGGCAACCCCAGCCGTACCACCCGAGCACTCGGTGGCCGCCGCTTGGAAGGCGCGCGTGGTGGATGAGTCCGGGGAACAACAGAGCAGCAAGGTTGCGAGCAGGACCACGTAATGGAGTAGAGTTTTCATGAATGTTGCTTTCTCAGAATGGCACGACGCCCAACCTAGAGGATGTACCTCAAGGTGAGACAGTAATCAAAGACTAGATCTAGGTGTGGGTCAGTTAGGACGCGCGATGGAAGGTAGCTCCAATGGCTCGCTCGCTCACGTTGCGTCGGTCGGTGGCGTTTTGGGTGTTACGCATCCAGAAGCCTTCGCGAGGGTCATAGCCGTCACAGAGATAGTGCTCCGGCCAGAAGCTAAAGATGTCACCAATGATCTCCAGAACCCACTCGGAGGGCTCGTACACGTTGGGCCCGGCGTAGGGTCGCGGCCCGTTCGCACCACCGTGATCGGCGCACGGACATCCGGTGTAGTGGCACACGCGGCACCAGCTCGGGTCAGCGGGGATCTTGTGCATCAGTTTTTATGTCCAGCGCCGAGCGCCTTGCGCGACTTGTCGTAGACGGTTTCTGCCATCTTGACGAACGTCTCGCGTGAGCAGCCGCCGGGCGAGTTGCGGTCAGCTATTCCTAAAGCGGTGAGCAGCAGAGCGAAGGCTTGCTCCTGTGCGGATAAGCCTGAGGCCGTTGCCAGGTTACCAAACCCGATCAAGCTACCCGTGAATTCCTCTTTGGTCAGGGGCGCCTCCAAGCGTCGGCCCAAGCTGGATCTTGAGCATCGACATGTTCCCAGTTGGGCCACGTCACGAGCCCATAGCCGCCGCTTGAATGGAAGCAGGCCTTCAGAACCTCACCATCAACCGAGACTTCCAAAACCTCCAGGTCGCCAACGGAGCCGACTGGAATGTACTTGTTTGCGTGGTGCCGATAACCGGTGATCCGCACGTTACGAATCCACAAATGCACGATACCGATCAGTTTCGGCAGCGGCCGTAGATCGGGTCCCTTCGCGAGCTCCATGCGCGCCATTTTAGAGAATCGCTTTGATCAGCTCGTGCTCATGCTCGGGAGCGATGAATAGGTTGTAGCCCTCCATATGGCAGCCCAGCAGACGGCATTGGCCGCTTTCGATCCGAACTGCGTGCTGCGCCGCGCGCAGGGTAGAGACGGCCTTCTGGAGTTCAGGCAGCCGGCGGGTCGGGACGAAGCACGCGAGCTCGGTGCCCAGCATGCGAATCACCATGTCGGTCTTCATTGTCAGAATCCTACGTCAGTGGGGTATGGATCTTCCCTCAGTCGGGAGCGTTACGAAGCGCCATAACCGATCCCGGTCGGACCAGTCGAGTGACATTGCAATCAGCTCCCGGGCAAAACAGCGACACTGTGGCTGCAGGGCCGGTAGCAGCGCGCCGACCGCCACCAGGGCCGCAATTTGACCAGCTTCGTCGGAGCAGGCGTAGAGCTCCCAGCAGCGACTGATGGCACCGAGCGCGCGGGAGTCCTGACCCGTGAGCGCACCCATGATTTCGGCTCCTGGAAGTGTGCCACCGTTCGCCTGGAGCACGGGGCTCCGTGGATCTTTGAGGTTGGCGCGCAGCCAGCGATCCCAGGTCAAGGGTTTGTTCATGGGGTCTCGACTGCCGCGCTGCTTACAGCTCCTTCGATCATTGATTCTTCAGGAACTTCCACGTCAGCCTCGATCCAATGCCTAGCCTCTTCATCTGCATCGAGGCCATCAATCGCCGCCGACATCCTGTCCACGTCGGAACCGCTGTCCCAGCCAACAGCGTTCCAGTGACCCTCTTTCGTAATAGCAACTGCAATCCGAACGCGAACCGTTCTTTTCTTATTAGCCATCGTCTGTTTCTCCACGAGTCTCAATCAAGGCTTCATGGTTCCGTATCTCGGCGGTACCAGACGAAGCCACAAGGCTTGCATTCAGCAACGCCGTAGCCGTCCTCGAGCTGCAGGTGCAAGCGCCCAGCCACGTGACACTTCGGGCACTCAGCGGTATGGCGCCCGGTGACGCGCAGTTGTCTGCTACCGAGCTCCGGTGGCAAGCGTACCCAGTCGCTGGTAGCGATGGAGCCGATGAGCATCATTCGCTCGTCGTCTTCACTCTCGGAGGCTAGTTCACCAGCGCGACGTTGAAACCACTCGGTGCTCATGTGCGTTCCCATCCGTGTTTGAGGCGATAGTTCACGATGTCGTTGCCGACGCGCTCCGACGACACACCAAAGATATCGGCGACGAGCGCCGCGGTGATCAGATGGCAGACCACTTCCGGCCGCAGAGCATCAGATTCGCCGCCGGAGTCGTTTTCAGCTACCCAGGCAACCGCCTCGCGGTAACTTGCTCGTTTCATCGGCGAGGCCCGGGCGAGTTTTCTCGAGCTTGTTCTGCAGCCAACTTCACAACCCTGCGGTTGTGGCTCATCACCAGCCATTGGTACAGTTTTCGGAGAAGGGTCTTCATGTGGACCGATCTCCAGAATTTTGGGACTGACGACACTCGTCAGCTTCATAGCGTTCATGGAAAACACCGATCACACGCCAGGTATAGGAAAGCCAGCGCGCCTCTGTCGGGCCCAGATCGTTCACGCCACGTAGGATCAGTGCGACTCTGCGCTTACCGTACTGGTGCGCAGCTATGCTACTGTCTTTCTCGGTCATGGGAAACGCGGAGTCGTAGCGCAGCATATCCAGAGGGAACTCTCCAGAGCCTTCAACGACCACGAACTTTTCGAATACCTTGATGGTCTTGGCTCTCATGGTTACCTGCTCTACGGCTTCGACCGGACGTAGCTTCCTTTCAGGAGTTGAAAAACTGCTCTCGATTCATTCCGTGAGCGGCGCCGTAGTGACGAGCCCAGGACTCTTCCTCGGCTCGGGTCATAATGAACTGCCCCCGGCACCCGAACCACGCTCGGGCTGGGCAGCTCTCAAACGTATGCTGGTGACAACAGCAGCGGCACGGCGCGAGCCGATCGAGGGTATCGACGTCGCCAGCCCACAGGGCCTGTTCCAGAGCTTGGCTCATTCAAGGAGCCCATTCCACTACGCCGCTGGCACGTCGAACACCCAGACGGTAAATCACCGATTCTCCGTTGGGCTGCTGGCGCCATAGGGTAACGATCATCACCGTTTCACCGGTGCGCTTGAGCTCAGCGGCGCGTAGCACAGCCCAATCGTCGTCATCCATCAGGCGAGCACTCAGCGCTTCGCGTTCTGCGTCGGTGAGCCGGCAACAGCGCTGGCACCAGCGACTTCGTAGTTTGTGAGAGCATCCGCAGCAGCGGCAGATCATGGTTTAGCTCTTGAGCTTGCGCGTGGGCCATTGGTGGAAAAACTTTCCCAGGACGCTGACGTTGATGATCTGCTGCGTCTTCCATTTCTCTACCAAGCCGTCAGCCTTGGTGATGGTCAGTATCGAGTGGCCCCAGACATGATCGCCGGTGAGTGTCGCAGCAATATGAATACCGACCTTGCTCTCCAGTTTCTGGATGAAGATGGTGTACTGCTGGCTGGCGCGCTCGGCGGCATCGTCGATGAAGTTGACCACCTTCTTGTCGTCACGCTCACCATTGGTGGTCAGCGCCCGGAAGCGATGGTATCGCGCCTTCTGAACGGCGTACTCACGGCTCCAGCTGTTACGCGGATAAGCATGGTACGTCGGATCCTCGGCGTGTTTGGCGAAGACGCGCTCCGCGTAGTCCGAGGCCTCCTTGCGAGCGCGCTCGATCGCGGAGGTTCGCAAGGGCTCGACTGCGGAGGCGATGGCGGTCATGTGTTTCATCCTACGTTTCAGTCGACAATTGCTTCCCGGCTTTCGACCAGTCTCTGGGAAGCAAACTACCTGTCAGTAGGTGCCCATCCAGGATCCGGAACAGCTCGCGCACCCTGGAGCGTGTGCGTTGACTGTCGTCACCATCCAAGGCGCGGATCAGATTGCGTAGGTCGTCGAGAGCCCGGTTCAGGTCCACAATGTTCGGCAGTTCGATCTCACGATGTGTTTGTGCTGCATTGTGGTCGAAGCGGATTCCGGCGTTCCACTTGGCAAAAGCGCCCTCGAACGACTCTCCGAAACAGAACTCTTTCCAGCAACCATCGGACAGGATCCCAATCGCGAAGCGCTGATGGGGCTTCGGAGATCGCGGGCGCGCTACTGCGAAACCCGCATCGCCGACCATGCTACGCATGCGCAGCTCAGCCTGCGGTTGCGTGAGTGCGCCTGCTACGTCAGCCATATCCACCCATTGCGCGCCGGTTAGCCATCTCACCGCGTTGTGCGCCCTGGCAGGTACGGTGCTCGCTCGCGGCCAAGATCGTGTCGACGTATGGCAACTGGTGACCAGCGGAAGCTACCAGAAAGCAGCCACTGGGGCTGCTCGAGTCGCGTCGGTAGACGTGATAGGTGTTGGGGCTCACGCTGTGCCCACTGGTCACGTGGCTGAAATCGTCGCGCGCGAGCGCATCACGGAATTTAATGAGCGTGATCGCGTCCTCGTGCGCGCGCGTGACCGTACGCAGGCCCCACTTCAGCCAGATCGCAGTGCTCGTCGCGCGACCATCGAACGCGGCACGCATGGTCTCCAGTTCGTCGCGCAGTTTCAGGCGTAGACCTAACTCCAACTCGGCGAGCTCAGCGCCGCCGAGGGCCCGCCGTAGGGGGTAGTTACATTGGTCCTGGACGCTGCGCACTACGTAGTCGGGGCAGTCAGCGGGAGGAACGATCGGGTAGACGGCTTCGACGGTGTTCATGATTAGGTAGTACGAGTCCGGAGTTTTATTCTTCCCCTTCGAATTCATGCGTACCGTCGTGACCATCCTCCAGGACGCAGCCGAGGAGCCCACCCATACAAGGTTCGGGAGTGCAGATGACCCGGATGGCCACTGCGAGCGGGCTCCGATCAATCTGCGGACACGGTTGCGACCCATGGTGAGCTTGGCAAATGTGGCAGAAGGGCGCACTCACGTCGGAGGCTCCTCTCCCAGCGAGCCGGCCGGGTACCATGGGCGGTGTGCTTCTCCGGGTGGCAAACAAGCCAGGGTCGAGCGGTCACATTCGGAGGAGATGCGTCCGCACGCGCAAAAGTACTGCGCTTTGCTTTTGCTTGCCAATTCCCGGACCTGCTCCCAGGTGAGGTTCGTGGACCGCGCCCACTCCAGAGACTCTAGAGCCCACTCGTAGCCTGGCATCAGCTCCACGAGCTTCGCGTCGACCATGTCCTGGAGTTGGTACCGGTAACACTGAATATAGTAGGGCACGGCCTCGCCGGAAGGTAGAGCGCGTTTGGCGAAGTTGACGCCTCCGAACCCGGAGTAGAGAGCACCATCGATGCGCACAGCGTCGATCTTGCAGAGTAGCCAGTACGGCATAGGGTGAACGTAACCGCCCTCGAAGCTCAAGCGCAGCGCGTAACGACCGGGCGTCAGCGCGAGGCGCTCGTGATCCGCCGCATAGTAGCTGGGGCAGTGCGATACCTCGACGCCGGGAGCGACAAGGTAGGAGCCGATGATCACGACCACGGTGTTAGAATTCATGATCTAGACTACGTCGCGCGGCACCAAATGTTCCTTATTTTCCATGTAGAACCTTGCGTAACCGCGCGAACAGAAATGGGTGAGCGTCCTTATATTTCGGTCCACCCACAGCCACCGGCATCGATCGGCCATTCGGGAACTCGTAGATATGGTGGTCACCGCGCTTGCGTACTAGGCGCCCACCGTTGGCCAGGATGTAGTCGCGAATGAAGTCAACCGTCTTCATTCTCGAAGCAGTCCAGAGCCATGTGCAAGGACCCTACTGATGGTCCGCCAACGGAATCGGTAACGACGCGCACGGTGGGCCCGGAGAGCACGGTGGCGTAGGCCCAGCCCTCGCGCGCAGCCGTCTCACGAACTAACCGAGCCCTGGCACGCGGGCTTTGGGATTGAACCACTCGCGTGGACTTCGCACCGTGGATGCACACCTTCTTGGTCACATGCCCTCGTATTCGTTCCAGCCATCGTACCCGAACTCCATCGCGGCCTGCATCTGCGCCTCGCGGCGCCATTCGCCACCGTCGTCGAGGTCGCGCTCCGCGCGCGGCTTGTAGTATGGGTTCGGAACCACCTCGTAGACTTCGGGGCCCTCGAGATGGAGGTACGCGACCGACGTATCCGCGGAGCCGGCACCGAGCGCGGCGCGCGCCTCGTCGATCGTCGCGTAGTCGCGCCCCTGGTAACAGTCGTCGTTGCCCTCCTCGGGATGCGATCCCCACTCGTTCACGCTGAATGGCAGCAGGACAGCGCAGATGGATTGCGTCATCAGTATCGTCATAATTAAAGTACCTCAAGACTTCCGTTGCGATCAGTCAGGCGCACTTGCTCAAATCCACGCGCCAACCCCATGCCGCTAGTCAAGAACATAATGTTCGGCTCTAAAGCCTTGCGCATGGTGACGTACCGAGCGCCACGCATTCCGAGGAGGATGTATTTGATGCGGTCACGCGAGTCCTTGTCGAGCTCGACAGTGAACCGCCGTCCAAGAACCGTCAGCGTCGTCATGACCTGTTCTACGGCGGCCGCCGCCGCCCCTTCCCACCAATCGGCGATAATATTGGTTATCGCGAGTAGGCCGCGTGGCCGCTACCGGTTGCGTTGACACTGGAGTGTGGTGTAGATTACCGCCCAGGCTGAACGGGGCGGCGCCAACTGGGGAACAGGGGACGCTCGAGTTCCCCAGTTCCCACCGGGGGAAGATTCCTGTGATCGCTGGGGTAGTACCTGGGCATGTCGAAAAAGATCACGGGAACCGAGGAAGTGATGGATTTCGAACAGAAGGCACGGGAGTGGTGCGGGCGGCACTTCTCTGGCGAATGGAACGAGCGAACTGAGGAGGAGCGCGACGACATGATCGCGGCGTACCGCTCCGCCTTCGAAGCCGGCGCCGAACAGATGAAGGAAGAAGCGGCGAAGGTGTGCGACCGTGACGCGCTCGAACTGATGGACAGCGAGGACCAGGAGCTTGCCGCCGACTGCGCCGCTGCTATCCGCGCCCTACCCCTATCCGGAATGGCGATGATGACCAAGCTCGAACCGGCGCAACAGTTGGTCCAGCGCATCTCGGGGCATTGTCGAATCGCGACTGGTGAACGCGGCCCGTTCGATGACCCGGGTAAAGTTGCCGCCCTCATCGAATCCGACCGCGCCGCCACTGTCGAAAAGGCGATGGTGGATTTGAGGGAGTGGCTGGTCACAGCCGAACTCGAAGCAGCTGAAGCTGCCAGCGATTCGCTCGACAGTGATGATAAGCTGATCTGGTTGACGCGACGGGCGCAGTTGGGGGCGGTGATTCGCAAGCTCGATGCGCTGGCAAAAGTCAGGAAGTAAAAATGGACCTCGAGAAGCGCGCGCGGGGAAGGTTCCGTCGCCGGCCGCGGTACCACGAGCCATGAAAGCAAAAGGGCCGCCGATTGTGCGCGACCAAGACCGCGCGCTGGTCGCCCGGGTGAAAGCCCAGGGTCCGGAGTTCGTGAACGGCTATGTGACCGCGCTGCGCGACGCGCTACGCCCCCGGAACGACGGCCTGGGCTTCCGCACCGGGCGCCAGCTCAATACTGAGGACTTCAAGGTCATCCTGCGGCTCCTGATGGGTGGGTCGTGAAGCCGCAGTTTTTGATAGCCATCCGCCACTATGATGATCGCGGCGACCCGGACCCTCCGAACAACGCGCGCGTAGAAATCTACCTCGGCGGCCACACCTTCCTCTACGATTTCCGCAACGAACCCTACTGTAGTGGTTGCGTGCCTTCTGAACGCGCTGAAGCTATCCGGCGCGATGCGTGGGCCGCCTTGGGGTTCACCGAAGATGCAGTGCTCGCGCGCTCCAGGATCGGCGAAGTCGACCTAGCCAAGAAACTCGTCGCCATCCGGCCTGGCACCGAGCGCCCACATGCCGATCACGGTTTTCTCCTGGGGATCTGGGACGACGAATGGGAGCGCACCGTGATTCTACCAGGTGGCCACTGGGCTCGAGACGGCGGTTCCAGCGGCGTTCCACCGCGCTTCTGGTGCGAGATGCCGCGACTTTAGGCGCTGCCTGGGCAGCCGCCATCCGTTTACCGATTACGTTTGTCATTGACAACCATCCGGTATTAGTAGCAAACGAGATACCACTATCCTGTTCGATAGACATCAGATATCAATCAGTATTGTACGCATGGAAGTTGCCCGACTGATCGAAGAGTTCCCGGAGCTCGTGGTGTATCAGGGTATCATCAAGATCAACCATGGGACACTGGTGCGGCGTGATGCCGGCTGCATCGTGCTGAGGTTCGATGTGCAACAGAAGCATGCTGAGCTGTCCGGTTATGGCGCCGATGACAACTTAGCGCAGAGCGTATACCTCGGCGCGAACCGATGCACGTCGCACGTGGAAGAACGTGATGCACCCGACACCGAGATCCGGCTCCCGCTCCCGGGGTCCGACTGGATTGTGGTGGCCGATATTGGTCGCTACCTGTTGACCATTGTTGCCGTGAAGCCGTGGGTTCCGTGATGAGCACGCAATCGACCACCGTCGCCAGGGTGAACAATCTGATCGCGTTGAGCGCGTCGGATAGCCCCCAGGAGGCGCGCACGGCAGCACTGAAGGCGTGTCAGTTGATTCGGGAACATGGATTGGAGGTGCAACCAAAGGGATCGCATCACCAGGCCTTACAGGACGAGTTGCTACGGCAGTATCTGAGGACCGTCACACCGGTCCCGAAGCCAAAGGCCCGCAACGGGCGGTACTGGTGGGTGACGGGTCTCGGTATCGGCTTCGGTCTCACTCTCGTCACGTGTAACTTCATTCTATCCGCCGCCGCCGAGGATCAGAAGGAGGAGGCGGCCGCGCTCACCAAGTCCCGCGAGAACTGGCGGCGCTGGAGCTCAGCATTTCTCGATGGGCAGAAGTCGGTGTGCAACGACACGACGGCCTGCCTGGACCGCTGGCCATTCTGCTCGGAGCGCGAGCCAGCGTACCAGTGCAATGTCGGCATCGGAGGCAACATTCGAACGATCGTGTGCCGCTCAAGCGGATGTAAACGGGATGACTATGAAGATAAAAAGGAACCAGCACCGTGACAGAATCACCTGAACAACCCGAGCTCGTGATCAATGAGCCACTGGAATTCGAAGAAGAGCTCTGGATCGTGTTCACGAAAACCGAGCACGGTACGTGGCTACCGGACTTCCCGGCGATCAGTGAGGAGGAGGCGGTCCAGCATCAGCGCGCCCTGCTCGGTGCGGACTGTGCCACCCATACCGATGACATCCTGATCATTCCCTACGTGCATGAGTCGCTAACGACGCCCGAGGTTGCGGCGCAGCTACCATGGAACGAGCTCGAGAGGCGCATCACGAGCTTGGTGGACCGGCATCGGGAAGACGGAGCGTTCGCGCAAAAGCATGGTCACGACCAGGAGGCGCTGAAGCTCTACTATGCTCAGGCACAGTGCGAACGCATCCTGGCGTGGGTACTGGAGCTCAAGCCTCGCATCAAAGCGGAGCCGGCAGCGCCACCAGAATCGGAACCTCCGGATCGGCCTTCTGAGGAAGTTTCACCGGAGACGCGGTGACCATTCCCTTCTATCAATTAGCCAAGGAGCTTCGCAAGAAGCTTGAAGAGTACCCTGCGATGCTCGGTCCGGGCTACCAGGACGAGATTATCAGCGAGGCGCTGCGGTCGATTGCTGCCCAGGTGATCCTAGAACGCGGAGTGAGGGTGCCGTGTGAAAAATGCACGGGGCTGGGGTCCTACCACTACTGCAACACCGCAACCTGGGATGACCGACCCGGCATCTTGTCGGGTCAGGCGTTCACGTACGATGTATGCGACGAGTGTTGGGGAACAGGTGATAAAAACTGGAAGGGCGCTAACTTACGCACAATTCGGTCGGCGCTTCGTGCAGCAAGTCCGGATGACCTGCGCGCGCGCGGCTGGACGGTCGCTGTCCACAATGACTATCGCAACCACGGAAACCCGTACACGTTTTGGCTCCTGACAAAAGGCAATCGTTGCGTCAAAGGTGAGGGGGTGACCGACGCGGAAGCGCTGAACGAGATTCGCGACTTCTTACAAAAGAACCCCTTCCCGGAATTCTGATCTCGCTACGTAGCACTGGAGCAACAAAGTGCACATTGACGACTGGCTCAACGATCCGAATCAGGACATCTACGCACGGTTCGTGCTGACCTACTTACGCTTCCCGGCATTTCGACAGTGCGAGTGCCCGGAGGTGCGTACGAAGTACCGACTGTTCTGCACGTACGAAGGGAAACGCTACCGCGTCACCATGGCGAGCCGGTTCGGTGACATTGGGTTGATCGCCAATCCGAATGAAGAATGGTCGTACCTGGAGCGCGTAGAAGTTACTGAGTGCTCCCAGTGGTCCGATGAGCTCGACTACAGGGAGCCCCCAAAGCCGTGACTGAGCGGAAGGAGGAATATTTGCTTTCGAAGCGCGCTGAGCTGGAGGAGTTCGCTAAGCAGTTCCGAAAGGATGCCAAGGAGGCGCAAGCGATCGTCGCCAAGAACATCATGTTTTTGCCGTTCGTCGACGACGGGTTGCACGGTATCACGGCGCTCGGTTTAGAGGCTCTGACGGTCGTACTGATTACGCGGCTTGCTGAGATCGAGAAGCGGCTGCAACGGCTTGAATCGGCGCTCGACGATCGCGATTGGTGCTGCGACGAACATCTGGACATCCTCATTGCTCGAAACGAAGCCACCCAGGAGAGCGAATGAAACCCGACTGCGCGGAGCCGGAATACCCATGTCTGATTCCTGACTGGTGTGCCGAATACGGGTGCGCACGCATGGTGCCGAAGCGAATGATCACCGACACTCAAATTGACGGCGCTATCAGTGTGCTGCGTGAGTGGTTCAACACCGGTGCCGATGGCGAGAGCGCTCACTTACTGTGCGATGCTGTGCTGCAGCTCCGTGCTACCGTTCAGGCTCACCAGAAAGCGGCGGTGTGTCCTGAATGCGGCTCCGCGAACATCAGTGAAGCGCCGACCACCGAGACCTACCCGTTTCTCGACACCGAGCTAGTTTACCTGTTCCCAGCTTGCCGGTGCGCGGCGTGCGGATTCGGGTGGACGGATTGGCGTAAGGAAGACGCGGAGATCCTAGCTCGGTATAAGTTTCTCATTGGCAAGTACCAGGGGCAACTCGCTGAGCTGGAGCAGCTGCGCAAGCGCCCCGAGGATAACCCTGAGAATGACGCCACGGACGCTGCCCACCCCGCCTGGTGGCGTGGGCACGACTCTGGTGGCACCGGCGTCGCGCTCGCGCTGATCAAGGTCGCTGTGGCCGGCAAGACGGAGGGTACGTTCGCGAGTTCGGAGGTCGAGCTCGCGGCTGGCGCCATTCAGGATCTCCGCGCGCGGCTCCACATCGCCGAAACCACCCGGGATGAGCTATCCGACGCTCTGGACCGGGAGCGGCTGCAGCACGATGAAACGCACAGCTACCGCCACCAGGCCGAGCTCGATCTGGAATTATGTCGTCAAGGCTACCGCGCGCTCGACGCCAACTGGGAGAAGCACCACGAGACTTGCATGGTACCGATCCGCGCGGCGCTCGGTAGGCCCGACGCGACCATTTCCGAGATCATTATCCGCATTCAGCATCTGCGCCGTGCAGCAGGAGAGACGTGATGCGTTGGTTTTTTGACACTGAATTCAATGAAGACGGGCGCACCATCGAGCTGATCAGCATCGGCATGGTGAACGAGCTCGGTACCGAACAGTACTATGCTGTCTCTAGCGAGTTCGACCCGGAAGCATGCAACGACTGGGTGAAAACCAACGTCTTGTCCAAGCTTCCCGACAAGGCGAACTGGAAACCGCGCCGGGTGATCGCGAACGAGATCGAAGGCATGGTGCTGGGTTTAGGTGGAAGACCCAAGCCTGAATTCTGGGCCTACTTCGCCGACTACGACTGGGTGGTGCTCTGTCAGCTCTACGGAAAAATGATCGATCTTCCGAAGGGATTCCCCATGTACTGCATGGACCTGAAGCAGCTCATGAAGATGATGGGGTTCGATAAGTCTGATCTGCCCCAGCAGGAATCGACCGGAGTGCACAACGCCCTGGAGGACGCCAAATGGGCTCGTACCGCGTGGCTGTGGATCGATCAGCGTCTGCGTGTAGCTAGGGAGACGGTGCCGTGAGCGAGCTGCAACCGTTCACCCCCGTCGAGCTCGGTGATCTGGAGCGTTTACTGCACGCCCACCGAAGCGCGATCGAAACTTATACCGAGCGCGGCTTCCAGCCGCCCCTCACTGACACCGGCATCCCGTTGGTGAACGAGCTCGAGAAGCATGGCGGAGAACATGCCGTGCTCTTGCGTTTGATCGCTATCGCGCAGCGCCACGCCCTGTCCGATCGGCAAGAAGCCCACGTGTGCGAACAGCTAGCCACCCAGGACAACGCTTGCACTGCCGATCCGATCTTCACCGTGGAGCAAATGGTCAGAGATATCGGCATGGACCCGGACTACTCGGATCTGATCTGCTGGTACAATTCGGAGAGTGAGCGCGAGGTGCTATCAGGCAATAAGAGCGATCGGCGTATGTTCGAGGCGCTCGAGAGAGGTTACGAAGCAGGTACAGTCGGTGACGGCTGGACACGCACCGGCTACCGCGAGCGCTGGGAATTCGTCCAGCCATTTTTGACCCTAGAAGCAGCGGAGCGGTTCCGGGAGTACATGGCGCACCGTCTAGGTGAGACGCGCATCTACGTCGAGTCAGGGTACCGTAATCACGAATGGCAGTGGCTGCGGTCGCTGTTCACACGGGTGGCGCCATGACGACTCTGTACGAACACGGAATCGATTTGCATCCGCTCTGTCGTGGCTGGGCCATCTACACCGGGAGCGAAGGAGAGAGTCCGGATTTCCGAGGCTTCTTTTTGAACCGCCTCGACGCGGAGAATGTGGTGCGTGTTTCTTCCAGCCTAGACATCCCTCTCTTCTGGGAGCCCTGCATCGTACCGGCGATCCTGACCGAGCACGGCATCATCACCGCGAACGATTGTGAGCTCGATACTCCGGAAAAGCTCTCTGAGCACATTCACGACATCGACCTCTCGGAGTTTTCGGAATGAATCGATACTTCTACAGCGACGGAGAGGAATATGACCCCAACTGAGAACAGTACCGGGAAGGCGGAACCGATCGACTGGGACAAGCGCGAGCCGTTCGGCGCCGACGAAGCATTCGAGCTACTGCAAGCCGCCATCGCTTCTTACCAAAGCGCCGGCATGGGGCCAATGGCGGCCGTGTACGCCGCCTGGGATCTGTACGAGTTCGGGTTGCGGCGCGGCTCCCAATCGAACGCTGATGGCGAGCACCCTGACTGCCCGTCCTGCATCTGCGGCAAGCGTGCCCCCGTTCAGGCGAGTCGCTACGAGGTTGGCGCCAACGGGTACGAAGACAAGGGCCGGCCGCGAATGGGACCTGGCGCCGGGCCCGGAACCATTTCCTGGGCAGAGCACCTGATCGCGTGGGGCGGCTACGATGCCAAATGGGGAAGCGGTCAGACCGCCGAGAGGCTCGCTGAACGTGGCGGCTTTAGCTACGCGGAGCTGCTCGATTTTATCGGCCACGAACCGAAGACCTGGATGCCGCGCCGATGAGCACCGAAGATCCGATCTGCCGTATCTGCGGCGAACCCAAATCCAAGCACGTGCCCACTGCCAAGGGACCGTTCACGCACCCACGCGAGGCGGCGGGCGAGGGTATCTATCGGCGCGTCAGTGGCGGTCATTATGAAGTGGGATGGTCCGGAGAAATGCAGCACTGGGAGCGCTGGGAGTTCGTTCCAGCAACACCGCCGGATACATCCTCATGACCTCACTGTGCACTGGCCTGTCGGCGTTCTGGTGCCCCAATTGCGGGACGTGCACGTGTACGCGCGGGCGCGATGGGGATTGCTTTTTTGATGCCGAACAATGCCCCCTGCACAGCGCTCAGTCACAGCATGCGCAGACCATCGAGCTCGCTCAATGCGAGCAAGCCATCAACGCACTGATCGCTGAGTTCGATGTAGAAGTGTCCGAGCACGATCAGGCACAGCTCGTTCGATTTGCACAGTTACTTTACGACCGCAGCCGACGAAAGAAGCCTTCCAATGCCTAAGTACTCCGAGCACGAAAAATTACGCGCCGTGAAGGACCAGAGCCAAGCGATCGGGGCCTACCTAGAGTGGCTGGCGGAGCAAGGCTGGGAATTACAGCGGGCCGATGAAGACGGCAAGACCGAGTACGAGTGTCGCACCATCGAACGGCGGCTAGCCGAGTACTTCGAGATCGATCTCCGTAAAATCGCCGACGAAAAAGACTGGATGCTAGAGGAACAGCGTAGGCTCAACGGATGCTGACGCCGAATTGTCCGGGGTGCGGATGGGTGGCGCCCCAGTGCGAGATGATCGAAAGCCCTGGCCATGACGGCAGTGCCGACATCCAGTGCCCGCGAACCGCCACGATGCTCATCAACGGGCTACCGACGTGCGACGAATGCACCGCCATACTCGAGAAGGCTGGACTGATCGAGGGCGCCCATGCGCTGCACGTGGGGTGCCCAATTCGGACGTATCCCGGTTTCCCTGACGGAGTCACAGATAGCTTCCTGAAGCACGCCGCGAAGACGTCGTCGCAGTATGATATCACGTGTCGAGCTCTCGCTGCTGAAGTACTGGCCGAGCGCGCAACCGTCACCCGGTTCGCCGTCGAGATCGCTAGAGCACAGGCAATAATTGATCTACTGCGCGTTCGTGCATCGAAGGGCTATCACTGCAAGCACGAGAACGTCAGTGAGGGCCCAAGGTGCCCGCTGCGTTACGGTTCGGCGCCGACGCAGGTGTGCGATCTGTGCGGTTGGTGGCGGACCAATCTGCACGCGCCAAGCCAATGGCAACAGCCGCCTATTCCAACTGCCGCCGACGACGCGCCTGGGGAGAAGCGGACGTGATTGATCCGAAGCTTTTCACGGTCGAGCGCCTACTCAGTGTGCTAACAGACCACGGCCACGGAAACCGCAACGTATGGGTGAAGCTCGCGGAGATCATCCCTGATTACATGCCGCCGTTCCCTGATGCCAAAACGAAGCCGCGCTGCGTGGTCAAGTGCGGGCAGTCGTTCTTGCGCCACTCGCGCGGGCCGCTCCAGGGTCACTTTTGGGACATTTACGGTGAGGACTACCAGAGTCCAGAGCTCGCCCTGGTCGCGCTGCTTCAGGCTCCGCCGCCGCCGAGCTTCATCAAACGAGAAATCTGGGAGCAGGTCACGGCGCTGGACACCCCTGCCCCCGCCGAGAGTGAGGAGAAATGAGCGGCATCTGTTCTAAGCATCGCGGCCACGATCCAAATTGCGAGCTATGTACCGCCATGACACAACCGTCCACCGAGACGCATCCGACGATGCCTAGAACAAAAGCGCTCACATTGACCGAGCTTGCGAAAATCAATCACGTCTCGGCCCGACGTGCACAGAGCCTATCTGACTATTTTGCCAAGGTCGCGATAGTCGCGAGTGACGCTCATGCCGAGAAGCGCTTAGCAGCACGTCTCTGCCTGTACTGTTTCTATTTAGAGCGCTCGCTAGCTGGTCAGGCTTTTACGAAGTGGAGTTGCGTGTTGTGCGGCGAGCCGCAACCAATGCACCACAACACCAACGTCCCGCGAGTCTGTCAGTCGTGTGCCGATGCATTTGACCTGTGTGTGCAGTGCTCCGGAACCCGCGACTGCCGACAAAGGAGCCGATTCGATCGTCGGGCACGACGCAGGAAGAAGGGGCAATGCCCGTGATCCCCTCGACGCATCCCACGCCGTGGCGCCAAGCCTTAAGCGCCCCCGAGCTGATCATCGCTGCCGATAACGTTCCGGCGGGGCAGATGGATAGCCCCGAGCTCGCCGCCCGCGTTGTCGAGGCGGTGAACGCGCAGCAGTGGTCATGCGTCGTGTGCGGCTTCCTTGGTGATGTGGCCGCCTATCATGCGCACAGCTGTCTAGAGCACGACCGGCTGAAGAAGGCCGCCACCGAGACTGAGGGGCTGGACCTCGAAAAGCTGACGCGCGGTCTTCGCATGTTTGCCGTCGAGGCTGGAGAAAACGAGTCGTACGCTGCGGCCCAAACGATGGCGGAATCTGCCGATCTGCTCATGGAGCTCCAGTACCGCCTCACCTCCGCCGAAGCGAAACGGGAGCGACTGGAGGGGGAGCTCGCGACAGTACGCTGGGACCGCGAGTGCCTACAGAAGCGCCGAGATGAACTGGAATCCGAGGTTGAAGCCGTCCGGGCAGATCTGCACAGGCAACTGGAACCGCTCGCAGCGTTCCACGAAGTCTGGCGTTCGTGTATTGCGCTCGCTGACAAGCCAGAAGCGCTGGCGCTACTTAAGCATGGGCTGTGGCTTGAGAAGCGCCTCGCTGTGTTGGAGCCAGCAGCAAAGAAATGGCGGGCAACGATTCCCGACATGCACCCCGAATACCTAAGGCCAGAAGCGCGTGAGCTAGCCGATGCGCTCGACTCACTGGCGGCGGAGAAGGAAAGTAATGGCTAACCCGCGCGCTGCAATCGAGCGAATGGTTGAGGATATCGCGACCGCGGATCCGCTGCTGGTCAATCGCATCCACTCACCGTCTGATCGAGATCTGCTACGGTTGTCGCTGATCGAGGACTACTTCTACCAACGTCGGGTGCTCGATGCGAACGACTGTAAACGCCTGGTCTTGGGTTCAAAGGAGCTCGGCGCGGCATTTCCAACCGTGCGAGCGCTACTCGATAGCTTCAGGAGGCGGCGAGAGCCATGAAACCCTACGACAACCCATTTCGTAACAGCTCGATGCCATGCCGAGCTTGTAAACTTGAGGCCGAGCTCGGCACCGAGGAGGTGCCACACCCAATTGACGCCAGGGTGCACTCATGCGTCGACACTAGCCAATTGCGCGATCTACCTCGTGGCGCCCAGGTCTTACTGAGGCCACCCATCGACATGATTTTGTTTTGTCCGAAGTGCCATAAACAGCATCTCGACGCGCCGAACACTGACAAGAACTGGACGAATCCTCCGCACCGTTCGCACGAGTGTCAGTTCTGCGGCTACATCTGGCGCCCTGCCGACGTAGCTACCAATGGAGTTACAGCAATCGCAACGCGCGGCGAACGGGATGACTCATGAGACGGGTGTTCGTACTCGAGATGCAGGGAAAGCCTCAGCAGTGTGCGCTCGATCCTCATCGCCTGAACGCCAAGGACGGTTCTAATCGCATCGTGCCCTACATGTCGATCGATGACCTAGAAAACCTCGCCTTCCAATGGAAGGCTGGTGGCGGCGTGGACTATGTGGCCTGCGCCGAGCAGCTCGAGTTGATCATCGATAAGATCCGCCATCGCGACCAGCCTCCCAAACTACCCAAGTGGCTTCCTGCTGGTGTGTACGTCCACCATTGCGGGTCCACCTTTCAGTCGGTTGGTGAGCTGCGTCTGATGAGCGACGACAAGGTACCGTGCTACACGGGGCTCTTCAAAGAAGTCCAGCCTGAGCGTGCACGAGAAGATCTATTTGTTGTGTGCGCTGCCGAAATCGACTGGACCCAGTACTATCGCCTGATTGAGACCAATCCTACGCTAAAATAGCCTCTGCCGGGAGAAGCTCATCGTCAGCACGAGGAGCCCGCAGAAGAACATGTATTTGCCGACTTCTGCGACCTTGGAGTGCGGGACCAAGAACCAGAGCAGCAAGCCCAAAAGCATGATGAGCAGCGGGACAGTGAACATACAAGGCCTCCTTGGTGGGACGACCCAAGTCTAGCAGACAACCTGCACCAAAAGTTGCTTCCTCAATAAGGGTACCGGTACCTTCGTCGGTATATGACTGCAGATTCCGGCTACGGCGCCCGAATTCTCGGTTCCCGCGCGACGGTGACCGGCACTTCGGATTCCCTTGAGTCCATCAACACGTTCGAGCTCGACAACGGCGCCATCGTCGTCATCATCTCGAACCTCGCGCAGTACGTGCTGGACAAGCTCAGCACCGATGCGCCGTCTGGCGACGACATTGTGGCGCCAGCCCAGGGCGGACCGGGACGGTGGTTCAAGTACCCGACGATCGTCGGCACCGACGACATCATCAACGAAAGCAATGTTCCCGGCGTAACCCTTACCGACGCCCTGAACGATCTCCTGCTGGGTGGCGGCTTACCGATACCTTCCAACAGCGGCGCCGAGCTGATATTTTTCGACGGCTCATGGTATGCCATCGGGAAAGTGACCAGCGCGATCGCGTTGGGCGATGCGGACGCCACACTTGATGTCAACGCTGCCTCCGCCCAACTGATGCCCACCTCCGCGGTGTTGACTGGCGACCGCGACTACACGCTGCCGGCCCCTGCAGCGAATCGCAAAGCACTGTTTTCTTTCTCGGTCTACATGTTCGGTACGCCCGGGGCGTTCTCGGTCTCATTCATCAATGGGCCCTCAGCGACGACCATTTACCCCGTCGGTTCGGAGACCGAACCCGCTTATCCCTACCGCATCGACTTCTCCTGGGATGGAGGTAACTGGTCTCCTGCTGCGTACTGCGACTTGACCGTGGAGCTAGTGGTCTAAGCATGCTTGCTGCGATGCCATGCCTGAGTCCGCGTGGGCTATTGAGCCCTCAGCGGCTACCTGGGATCTCCTCTCTCGTTGCACTGTTCAATGCAGGCCAGGCAGTCCAGCTACGGGGAACTCTAGGCGGTTCAGGGACTGGCGTTTTGACCCTGACGATCACAGGTCAGCCGGCACAATGGGGGACGCACGTAGATCCGGTCGATGTGCAGTGCATGCTCCCGGGCACGCTCGGTAACTCCAAAATCCGGTGGTCGCGCAACGGCGGAAAGAACTGGTCGGCTAGCACACTGACCGCCGCCAGTATGCCGATCGGAGCTGACGGCGTCACGCTCAATATCCCAGCGGGCACGATGACGGTCCTGATGCGATGGACCAGCGCCTACGTTTCGCTGGGAAGCCTGGTCGGATCGCAGAGCGCGACGCTTGCTCCAGCCGGCACGATCCTGTTCCAACCGTGGAGCTTCAACGGTACCGCGCGCGCGTTCTTTTCAATCGGTACCGAGCTCGAGGAGGACAGTGGCATTTTGGCGGCCGTGCTCAACGGCACCGACAAGCCGTTTACTCTCGTCTTGGTCGGCCAAAATATTTCTATCGATCAAGCACTGGCGACAGCGCAACCGATGATCGGTTGGGCTCGTCAGTCGGTAAGCGGCAATCCGTTCTGGCAGTTCGGCGTGAGAGGGCCGGCGGCGGCCCCAGCTAACAACTGGACCAGTGTCCGCGAAGACAACGTTCCGGTAGCGGTCACACTGAACTCGGCGGTAGGAGCGCCCGTTCCCGATGAGCGACCGACCGTATATGTCATCCGCTCCATTGGCGGCACCGCGCTCAACGTGAAGCGTTACCCGCAAAATGAAACGTTGATCAATGGCGCGCAGGATGTCGGCGCAATGACAATTGATCGGTTTTCCTGGGGAGCAATCCATCGGTCCGGCAATGCAATCCAGGGATCGAACCATGGCGGGTCTCGCTGTATCCTTTACAACGCTGACATCGGAGCGCTCGCCGCGGAAACGGTGGGGCGTGCGATGGCGATCCGCTACGCGCTCGCAGCGCGCTTTCAGGTCCACACAGTCCATGCGATCATTTTCGTAGGCCAATCGAACCAGCCTGGCGCGAACGTGGATGCGCTGGGAGCGATGGCGCCACCTCCTGGAAGCCGCTTCACGCAGATCAAAATGCTGCGTCGTAACCTCGTAGGCAACGAGGCGATCTCCGACACTGTTCTACAGGATTTGAACTTCTCCACGACGGTGGCAGCCGGCACCTACCATGGGTGCCAAATTCAGTGCTGCTTCGATCTTTGGGCTCAAGGCAAGACGGTTGCCCCGTTGATCATCGCCGCGAACGGCTCGGCCATGGTCGACTGGATCGCTGGCGGCTCGCGCAACGCTGCGCTTCAGACTGCGATCGCAAACTTTGCCACGCTGCTCGCGGCCGAGTATCCCAACGCGCAGATCGTCTGGCATCTCCATATCAATCAGGGCGAGAACGAAGCCAAACAAGGCACCAATACCGCAGCTCTCGCCTGGCCCACTGATTGCGCCACGCTGGTCACCAACGTGAGCACGTACACCGGTCAGGCGATCACGGCGCCAGTGATCATTCAAATCCAGCACAACCTGCCCGCCGCACCCCAACTGACCGATCTCCGCGCTTCGCAAGCCACGGCAGCCACTAACCTGGGTGGCACCCTGATCCTGACGGATGACGCCTCCGATATCCCGGAGTGGCTGCAAAGCGACTTGACCCACTGGAGTGGGCGCGGTCAGAACTGGCTGGGCGAGCAATCCGTCGCACCGCTTGCCGCGCAGATGTAGCACCCGGCCCGAAAAGTTGCGGCCGCCGTGGGGGTCACAGTACTCTCACCCGTACAATGAGTGCAGATTCAGGCTACGGTGTTCGGCTGCAAGGTTCGCGTGCGACGGTGACCGGCGCGCAGAACTCGCTCGAGTCCATCAACACGTTCGAGCTCGATGACGGCTGCATTGTCATCATCAAGTCGAATCTGTCCGAGTACATCCTCGACAAGCTCAGCGTCGCGGCACCATCGGGTGACGACATCGTGGCGCCGGCTCAGGGTGGACCGGGACGGTGGTTCAAGTACCCGACGAGCGGCGCCGGTGACTTTGAACGCCTGTCGCACGAGTGGTTCGTCGATGGAGACACCGCGGTACCGCTCGCGGATCAGACCGGATCGATTGCGAGGCCCTTTGCTACGATTCAGCAAGGAGTCGACGATGCTGCAACGTTGGCTGAACCCGTCCGCTTGATCGTCCAATCTGGGACGTATGCCGAGGACGTGGTTATCACGGGTGGCAACATCGAAATCTGTGGCCAGGGTCGTGCCGAAGATCTGCTGATCGAGAGCATCACCTGGACCACTTCCAACGGTGGCTCCTTGAGACTCGAGCGTCTGACGACGACCGACCCGTTTACTGTGCTCGAAGGGGCGGGCGGCCAGTGTGCTCTGGCGCTGCACGAATGCGATCTGGTGATCGATGCGTCCAACGTAGACGAACAGGTGTTCAATATCGCCATCAGTGGCGAAGCGCCGCCTAGCCGCGCTACCGGCGACGGGTCATTCACGTCCCGCATTCAAGGCACGATCGGGTCGAACTTTGCGCGCGTCTGCAACACCTTCTTCGGAGCCGCTGGCTTCACAGCCAGCCAAATGATCTGCGAAGACTGCGACGCTGACCCCACTGCAATCTTTACGCTCAATCAGAACGGCGTGGCACTGTTCGACTGGACAGGTGCTGCGTCGACCACATTTGCGACGCTGGCCATGACCGGTTTGTCCGAGTGTCGCGTCGAGAACTGCACCATCACCTCGGATGTTACCGTAGTAGCCACCGACAGCACCCTGAACTTTCTCGACTGTGTAATCAACCTGCTAGATGTTGATCCAGGGGATGGCGGTGAAGGCACCGTGCGCGTGAGCGGCACCGATGCACCGGGAGCGGGCGGACCGTATCGCGCATCGGTCAACACGGTCGACTTTCATTCTGGCGGCGAAACCCCCAACGAGCTCGAGTTCATCACCACGCTGATTCGCTTGCCCGCGGTGATCTCCGTGTGGGGCTTCGTGAGCGAAGGGTGCAGCATTCCAGAAAACTTCGACCTGGAGGTCATCGATCCCGCGGGCTGCTTTATCCATGATGTGGTTGAGCTCGGTGCGACGCCGATCGGCATCGACACCTCAACCCTCGAGATGGATGCAGCAAGCGCCATGCTGTGGCTCGAACAGGCGGGTACGGTCACTGGGGAACTACGCATCCTAGGTAGCGTGAGCTTCACATCGAGTGCTACCCTCAATGTCGCCGCGGACTCGGCGGCAACGGTAACGTTTGCGGTAGTGGGAATTCAGGGCACCCACAGCGTGGCGGTCAATCTCGACAACGCGAACAACTTCATCGTGGTCATGTCCAACACGGTGCCCGCAGATGATCAGCTCAACGTCGTGTTCCGCAACTTCGATCCCGCGAACCCCCACGACGCTTCCGTGACCATCCAGGGTCAGTTTGGTACGCCCTTCTAGAAAGAAAAAGGTCTCTCCTATGCCACTCAAGAATAAGGAACGAACCGAAGAACAGCGGGCGGCGGTGCGTGCCACGATTGTTGCGCGTCGCGCGGCGGCGGCGCTCAAGGACAAGCCTGGATCCGAGCAGCCGCAAGGCCAGCCTACGACCACGGCTGCCGAGCGCATCGCCGCGCAGATCGAGCTGCGGCGGCGCCTGCACGGAGCCCGCCTGGAGCTGGCTCGCCAGCGCAGTATCCAGACCCAGACCGAGGCCGAAGTGATTACCGAGCTCGAGATCGCTGCGCCGGTGACACTCGATCAATCCGGCGAGCAGCTCTCCCTACCCGAGCCCCAGCCGCCCCACGACCCGGGAGCGTTCGAAACCGCCGAGGAGGCTGCCCTGGCGCGGGCTCATAACCACGCTGACCATACGACCGGGTGGCCTGGGGAAATGGAGGCACCGCGCCCCTGGGAGCCTCCGGCGCCGACCGCGCCGCCGCCCGTCGTCGATCCGCCTGTTCAGGCGGCGCCCACCGAGCCCGCACCGGCCGAACCCCATGGGTACGAAACCGCCGAGGAGGCTGCTTTGGCGGCCCTATACTCCTCGGCACGGCCCTATAGCGACACTGATCAGCCCCTGGCTACCCCCGCGGCCGATGCCGCCCCGGAACCCGTTCTGGAGCCGGCTCCCTCCGAGGACCCAGGCCCCGACCTGCTCGCTGACCATGTCGGCGAAGAGGACCCTCCGGTCACTGAACGTGGCGCCGCGGAAACCAAGGAAGAGGCGCCATAGGCCTAGCGTAAGCTGGGACTATGAGAGTCCCCCAGAGCACGCTCGATCTGATTTTGGCCCAAGGGGGCCTTCCTGACTCCCAGCCGCATGAATTGCAGGAGATGCTGGTGATGCTCGTCTCGGATTTACGCGATGAGCGTAATCCGCCCATGGCGCAGCACACCGTGTACAGCGTGATGCGTAAGTCGTTGTACGACGCGCTCGCTGGCCAGCTGCGTCAAAATGTGGCGTTGGTGATCAAGGATCTGTCGATCGATGGCGACCACGGAGGCGAAGTACAGATCCGAGTGGGTGTCGAATCCCCCAATGGTCTCTGGGGATCGATCAGGGCGTTCCACGGCAATCGTCTGATCATTTCGATCGCCGAAGAGTTCGTGAGCGATTACGCAAGCGCGCGCCTCAAGGCGAAGCACCTGCTCGACGAGCCGTTTGGTGTAAAGCCGTGAGCCATCATCAGGCCACAGCGCGATCGATCGTCTACGATGCCCAGCTCGCCGAAGGGCGCAGCGACGACGAGGGAACCGAGCGCGTTATTCAGGCCGCAGCAGACGCCCTTGCAGCGGCCGCGATTCAAGAGCTGAGCATTCTCTTGGATTGGGTTCAGAACAACCGCGCTATCGCACTGCATGACGTGGGTTACTATGAGAGCGTGAAGAAGCAGCGGGAACGCGATGTTGCTCAGGGCGAGGCCAATGCGCTGTACAAGGTGCGTGAACAAATACTCAAGCTCGCCCCGGCACTGAAGGAATGATGGCTACCAGAACCCTGGTACGGAGGCGCCTCCGCGCTGCGCTCTCCCCGAACGGAAAATTGGTCCATCTCGCCGACCCGGAAGGTCGCACCGTGTGCTGTTCGGATGTCGTGGCGTCGTGCTTCGTGCACGCGCGCATCACCTGTAAGATCTGCCGCGCGCGGCGACCGCAGAAGGCGGCGCGGCTCGAGGGGCGCCCGCACGTCGTCGGCGTAGACTGGTCCCCGCTCTATGCCGCCATCCGACGCGCGCTCGAAGCCGGCGTCACGCGCGAGCCTCGGGTGAAGGTGAAGTTTTGGCCGGTACTTGCCGACGGGAAGGAAGTCACGGAAGATTCCGTACGATGAGCATGCTGGTTGCGCTGCTTTCGACCACACCGGAAATTCTGATTCCCAAGCTCGAGAAACTGGCCAAGCGCGCCAAGAAGATGCAGCTCGAGTGGAACTGGCATCAGGTCGACGGGGTCACGTACCAACAGCGCTACGTGCCCTACCGCTGGGCTGAAGACGAATTCGGCAGCATCGAACCCACCCACTGGCGCATGGAACTGGTCGGCGCGGCGCGCATCGAAGTGGAGGCGCTGCCGCGCATCGCTGGCTGTGAGTTTCTGGCTCGCATCGAGCACACGCCCGCCGGCAACCTGGTGAGCAAGATCGGCAACGTCAGCGTACCGGAGAAGTACTGGACGGCGCAGCCGATCTGCGAGCACTGCAAGCAGAGCCGCAACCGCCGTGACACCTTCCTCCTGAACAAGCTCGACAATGGTGTGGATGCCGGCAACCTGATCCAGGTCGGTCGCACCTGCCTCGCCGACTACCTCCGCTCCGCCGACCCCACCAAGCTGCTTCAGGAATATATCGCGATCGTGAGCGATGCCGAGCCGGGCTCCGGTGGCGGCGCCTGGATGATCTCCACGATCGACTACGTGGCGGCCGCACTCTCGAGCGTCGAGCGCCGCGGGTACCGCAAGAGCAGCGAACCCGAATCCACGCGCAGCGATGCTTCCTGGATCTGCGGTACCGAGCCGAGTGACCGCGAGGTCAAGAAGGCGTGGCGCGAGGCGCAGCCGACGCCCGAGCAGCGCGAGCGCGCTGAGGCGCTGATCGCGTGGGCGCAGGCGCTGACCAAGGGTTTCGATTACGAGGAGAACCTGCGCATTGCCGCCGCGCTACCGATGGCCACCAGTCGCACCCAGGGCCTGCTTGCGAGCCTGCCCGTCGCCTACGCCAAGGCCAATCAGGAGCTCGTGAAGAAGCAGAACCCCGACCATGAAGTCGACCCAGGCTACTTCGCTCCGGTCAAGGCGCGCGTGGATGCGACCGTGACCATCCTGCGCACCATCTCCGTGCCCGGCGACTGGGGCGACAAGCTGCTCTACGTGTTCCGGACGGCAGAAGGCCACGACCTGGTGTGGTTCTGCAGCGGGAGCATCCTGCGCACCGCCGACGGGGACGCGCTCACCACGGGTGATACTGTGCAGCTGCGCGGCACGGTCAAGCGTCACGAGCTCCGCAAGGGTCGCCACCAAACCGTGATGATCCGCTGCAAGGTACTGAGCGTGCCGCAGGCGACGCAGGGGGCAGCGTGATCAGTCCGCTAGCGCGTCTCCACCCAGTCAAATGTGGCTGCCTGAGCTGCCTGAATGCGTTCTTGGTGGCACTGCATGAGCAGCAAACCGACCAAATATTCCTGACCGTGCTGCGCACCGCCATGGCCGCGCGCCCGAAGCGACAAGAGTTTTTGCGTGCAGAACCCGCGTGGGTCCACTATGAACGGGAGCAGATGCTGGCAGCCGTCAACATCGCGCGCAGTCGCCTCAACAAGACTCCACTCGAGCTCGATCGCGTCATCGCCGCAGAAGAAACGTCGTATGGTCCGCGCTACGCGGAGCGGTTCAGTCGCGCCTGCGCGGAGCTCGTGCTCGAGTGAAGTTCCCGTTCGATCCCCACAAATGCATGGCACTGAAGGACCCGGGGCTACTCGCGCGAGTGGGGATCTTGAAGTATACGACCATGGCTCTCAACGATGAGGTGGAGCGTTGCGGTAAGGACCCCGACACGCTTATCAGTGGAACACCTTACTGTACTGAGCACGCAGTCGAGGTGCGCCGCGTCACCCGTGAAGGCCGCAACCTGGTTGGTGTGTTGGCAGGCTATCCCGCTCGGGCGAAGAAGGAGCAGTAGTGACCGATCGTCACGTCAAGATCACAGTGATCGTCAGGGTCGACGCCGAGCGCGCCGAACGTTGTGGTCAGAACTGCGAGTTTCTAGTCCGGGAAGCGCCCGCCAAGTACCGTTGCACCTTCTTTGGCCAAGGGCTCACCGTGCGCAGCGGTCGTGCGCGCCGGTGCCGAGACTGCATTCAGAGTGAGCAAGTGGCACAGGAAACCCCATGAAGATACGAGTAGCATTATGCGGCGCGAGCGGTACGGGCAAAACTACAGTTGTCAGGCGCGTGGCTGAAATGCTGCACCTACCGATTAATCCGGTAGGCAGTCGCTCGGTAGCTAAGGAGATGGGGTTCAACAGTCCGTACGATGTAGATCGCGCTGGACAACGCTCTGAGTTTCAGCGCCTGCTGACTCGACAGAAGGCAGCCTGGGAAGTCGACAACGACACGTTCATCACTGATCGCACATCGTTCGACAATCTAGTCTACCACATGCTGCATGACATCCAGAACGTAACTCCGGATGACATCCAACTCGCTAGCTTTGCATTCGAGCGCTACACCCATGTCTTTTTCTGCCCCATGCGGGCCTTCCTGAAACTAGGGGATGATCCACATCGATTGAGCAGTTTGCCCTACCATGAGGCCTTCGAGCGCCTGCTGCTCTCATTTGTCGACGATCGGGCAATTACTCTGAACGAAGGTCGCACTGAGTTGCGTATCGGGATCGTCGAAGCGACGTGCCGTAGCGCTCTACTTACGTGAAAGCAGCACGCCGACTGCGAAACCCGCGAGCAGTAGACCGCCGCCAGCGACCATCAACGTCTGCCGCGGCAACCCGGCGGCGCAAAACGGCAAAGCGTCGACCGCCTTCTCCATAGCCTCGTCGTTGGCTTTGCTCGCGTTGTAGGCGGCATTGATCGCTGCACACCCGGGCACCTTTGATGGTCGCCCGTGCACGCACTCGTCGAGCTCGCGGTCGTAGCAAGCCGGCAGAGCCTGCAGACCGGAGGCGAGCAGCATGGCAGCTTGCTCCGGAGTTGGGGAAGCGGCAGCACCGAGCGACAACGAGTACATGGTCGCCATGGTACCCAGCGAACACGCTACCCAGCAACTTTTTGGTCACTGGCAGGGATCGGCGCATTGCGTATGTGCACGTGACGCCGGGCGACCTGAATAATCCGCGCGCGAAACTTCTGACCTTCCCCGTTGGTGAGCACCGTCCATGCCTTTTTGTCGGCAGGGCAGAGCCACCACCATAGGCGACTGGCCAGATCCCACCAGGGTAGCGACACCACCACCCAGACTGCGCCGTTCGAATCGATCATGCCGTAGCGATGGAATTCTCTGGTGTCGATTTTGATGATCAGCGTACCCATAGTCCCGTCTTACCACGTCGCGCGGTAGCTTGACATCAGCTAGCTACCACGTTTACCCTTCACGAAGCGATGCAGTATCCGCGTGTTGCTTGGTTTCTGATTGGTAGCGCGACTGGGGTCATGACTATGAGTCTGACCCAGTACGATCCGGTGCCGTTACTGATCGCGGGTGGGCTCGCGATCGCGGCGGCGTGCGCAATCATCGGCTGGCCGTTTTGGTTACCATGACCCCGCTCGATCTCGCGCGCCGCATTCGTGATCGCCTCGCAGCCCCGGAACGGTGCGCGAAGGGCGCCAGCGCGCGCCGTGCCGACGGACGCCCGTGTACTCCCGATCATCCCGATGCTGCACAGTGGTGTCTCATCGGCGCCGCCTGGGCAGAAACCTTAAATCTGGGCCGGCACGATAACTGTACGGAGCTCCGGTTCGCGGTCTATGGCGCTTGCTTTCCTGACATCGAACCCCTCCTGCTCGGTGTAACGGTCACGCGGTTTAGTGACGACGCCAGCCACGCTGAGCTGCTCGCTAAGATCGACGAAGGCATCGCGCGGCTCGAGGGAAGGGCGCTGGGAACGCCAGCGTAGAACCTCCTCATGGACGTTACAATCAGCGTGGAAAAGGGTCGCGGCTGCGGTTACCGAAAGCCAGGTAAAAATGGCGTAGGGATCTATTTGGTCGGGCCATCCCCAGGATCACCCTGCGGACGCCTTCCGTTCGTGCTGGACGTCTGTCCCTGCTGTTCGCAAGGCATCAAGCAGTCGCGCGGCTGGACCTGGATTGAGCCGCGCCTGCTGTTCGGTGAGCCGCCAGTGGACGACATCGTGCCAGCACGCCCCGAGTGTGCCGAGCGCCTAGGATCCTCGCTGATGCGGCGCAATGGCCTGGATTTAGTCCAGCTCACCTGCAGCACCTGCCCCGTCGGGGGCGGCACGCCAACCGGCAAGCATGGCCTGATTTGGGTGGGCGAGAAGTTCTACGATAGCCCACAGTCCTTTCTTGGTGAAGCCGCCCAGATGGGCATCTCGCGCAAGCTCGCGGCGCTCCCGCGCGGTTTCAAGCTCGGCGAGACCTGGGTCTACCTGGCGCATCGCAAGGCCGTCCAGAAGAGCAACCCGCCGCAACCAGGCATCTTCTCGGTGTTCAAGCCGACCGGCGTCGACCTCGTGATCGACGACGAGAATGAGGTGCCTGAGCGTGCCACCAAGCTCGCAGAGAGCCTCGGCGATGGAGTTCGCATCGTGAAGGTCGTGCGCGATACCGCGACCCAAACCAGCCTCCTGGATCATCTCGATGCACCGCAGGGGACTCGGATGCCAAAAAGTGGTGGTTCTGAGTATGGAGAACCAGAATGATGAAGCCGGTGCGCTGGGACGACATTACTGAGGACATGATGCCCTTCCCTGTTCGGGAGCCCCGCGGCACGCGGGAGCGCCGGGTACCGGCACCTGCACCGGTAGCCGGCACCGAGGTCACAGTGCGCCTGAATGCTAGTCAGCACACGATGTTGGTCGGCCTGGTCACAGGTATCGCGCAAGGCATGGGCGCGGAGTGTCGCTCGCAATGGGATGCCCTGCTGCTTCGTCTGAAAGGCTCTCGATAGTGCTCCAGGAAATGCTGCAGGTGCGGCGTGCCTTCTACAGCATCGTGGACAGCGTTCTGCAGTGGAATACGCTGGAGGTATTGTATGAGGCGCCGCGGGTCGAGCGACTCTGGACGCAGCTGGGACCCAATCGACTGAGCCTGCATCGCATTCATCCGTGCGACAAGCCGTTCTACCATCCGCATCCGTGGCCGAGTTGCATCTTCATCGTGAGCGGCCGCTACCGCATGGAGGTCGGTTACGGGGACCCACTCGGATCAGCTCCGCTACCTGCAGCCCTGATCGATCTAGGCTCCGGTGATAGCTACGAAATGCTCGACTCGCTCGGTTGGCATAGTGTCGCCCCATACGGCGGTCCGTGCCTGAGCCTCATGCTCTCGGGACCGCCGTACCCGGGCACGCCCAAGCACCAGCATCCGCATAAAAATTCACCTCTTACTCCCGAGGTACACCGCGAGCTGCTGGCATCGTTCATGGTCGCGATGCAGGGTCACGCCCATGTCTAGCAAGATCGAGAGACGGCGGACATCGCTGCAGACCAAGGGTATGAAACTCCTGAATTGCACGCTGTGCGATGACGTGATCCGCGTGACCACGATCCTGCGCCACTGTGAGTGTCAGGCCAGTAGCGCGATCGAGGGTCCCGACGGAATCAAAAAAGATGGGCCGTGTCGCTTGCTCGGTATTCCTTGGGAGGAGTACGACGGCGCGTATCCGGGTGCCGTACGCAAGTTCCATGTGTTACCGAAGTGAGATCCACCAATGTCGCCTTCTACCGCTGCGCAACCTGCACGCGCACTTGGTCCCAAGCTCCCTCTCACGAGCTCGAGTGCAGTTGCGGATCGCTCTACGTCGTCTGGCTGAACTACCCTACTTTCCGTGATTCATCCTCGCGATCGGCCGAGTTCCGTGACCACTACCCCCTCTCCCGTCCACGCTGAACCGTTACCGCAGAGATGCCTGGAGTGCTCCGCGCGCTGTCGCTATTGCCACCGGCCGCGCGCGGTCTCGGTCAATGAATTTTCCAACAATTCCATCGAGCTCTGTGGGCGCAATCTGTCCCTGGATGCCATGCTGAAAGTGGGGCTCGAGGGCGTGTTCCTGAACTGTCAAAGCCACGAGATCTCCTACTTGCACGGTCAGGTGAAGCGGCTCCAGGACCTGCTCGATCTCACCACACCCAAAATTCCATGAAAGAGCTGGCGGTGCGGAGCAGCGCGACGACGGGAAACGCCGAGGTATTTTACCAGGGTGAGTGGCATGACCTGGGCCACAGTTACGCGCAGCACCGCCACTCTACCTGTCTGACCTTCCTCAGTACTCTCGCTTCACCCGAGCAGTACGCTCGCTGCATCGCGGCCGGCGCAATGCGCTGCATCTACTGTACCCAATGGATCCTGATCGACTCGCCGCCGGTCGCCACGTGTGCAGAGCATGCTCCTTACGAGGTTCGCTCCCCGCACGCGCGCACCGAATGAGCCTGGTCTTGCGCACTACCGCGACTCATGAGACTCTGGGAACGGCGACCCTTCGCGTTTAGGCACGCAATCTGACTTGGAGGGTCGCCATTCCCATCACCATGGCTCTCGACACTACGCGCATCATCCCTCACCTTCATCAAGGCAGCGAGCCCCCGCAGGGTCATGCGGTCGCTGTTTCCGGATTCACTGTCCTGGTGCTCTGCGCCCAGGAGATTCAGCCTCCCGACAGTTCCTATCCTGGAGTCGTCGTCCTGCGCTGTCCGCTCGATGACACTTCCCAGGCGCTCACGGCGGCGCAGTGGAGTATGATCATGCGCACAGCTCAGCTCGTCGCCCACCATGTACGGCGCAACCATCGCGTCCTAGTAACCTGTCAGATGGGCATCAATCGTAGCGGTCTGGTTACTGCTGCAGCGCTGCACATCCTGACGGGTCGCTCGGGCTGCGCGACCGCGCGCTTTGTCAGCCAGCGCCGCAAGGTCAGGCGTGCCGGCGAAGTCTGGCACGCTCTCAGCAATGAACGCTTCCAGCAGGAGCTCTGCGAGCGCCTACCGGGCATGGCTCGATGACTAGCTATTCTTGATGCCGGGGATCCGCTGCTGACCACGGCGTTCGCGGTAGCGCGCCATATACTCGGCGTCTCGTTCCATCCCGAGTGCTAGCGCAATTTCGATGAGCTGATCCGCTGTAGCGACGCTCACCCAACTCGGTACCGCAGTTTCACCAGCCAGTAGGCCTACGGCCGTCTCCGCGATGGGTTTGAGATCGATGTACTGGCCAGATCCTTGCTGATCTTCCCAGTATTCGTTCGCCACTTCGCGCGCCGCTTCGAACAAGGTTCGACTATCAAATCCTTCTGGCCAGTCCTCGACCTCTTCGTCATCGGGCCAGTTTTCGTTCCAGGCCTTCAGGAACTCTTTTTCGAATTCCGATCGAGCCCAATTTGACCAAGCCTCATCCTGCTGCTCCATCTCGAGTGCGCTGTGAGCCTCCTCGCTGATCAGCGGATACTCATCGAGCGCGCTTAGCGTCTCCTGAATCGACTCATCGAGCTCAGCATACACCACGAGGATGGCATAGGTGCCGTGACCGCCGTATGCGGTTGCCCAAACTGCAGGCTTCGATCCTTCTGGGTGAGCTTCCTCGAGCAGGTTCTCGAGCTCCTTGTAATTCGACTCGTGCACTGAGCCGCCCGAGTAATCTGACCCGCTCGCGTATTTCACCTCGTACCACTGGCGCGGCTCCTCATCGATCCCGCTGCCCTGCTTACCTGGCTCCCACCTGCCGTAACGGATGCTTTCGCCGTTTTCATCCGGCGGGTCGTTGTAGCGAAAGTCGATCGGGTTGAGCTCGTTCGGAACGAAGTCACCGGGCGCAGCATTGCGTGTATAACGCGCTCGTTCTCCGTTCAATCTGGCCGCCATGGTCTCGTTGATGACGATCCAACCGATACACTGCCCACCTTGCATTACTGCCCAGGTGTGACCGTAGCCGCGAAGCGGCTCGACTGTTGCACCAAAAGGCAGGTTGTGCTGATCAAACTGCACCTCGGGCACCCAGATCCGCTCAGACCCCATGAAAGCCCAGGTACCATCGCCCGTAGCTGCATTTCTGGTGTGACGCCGTTTCATATTTGCCTTTCACATGAAGTGAAGCTGTCCATCGTCGCCCACAACAATCCAGACTTCCCCGAACGCTTTACTGGCATCAGTTAGCCGTGTTGCTTCCGGCTCGCTCCAGTCGCCGTCCCAGAAACCTGCCCCATGTCCATTGCGCGTCAGCCAAAAATCATGACCGGCGAGCTCGGAGTCAGTATATTCGCCGCGGACAGTAACTCTCTCGACGGACGCGAGTGCGTTAGCCTGCTCCGCTTGAAAGCGTTCACAGTCGGAAACAGCACGGCTGATAGCATCGGCTGAGAAGTCCTCGATGCCGTAATTCTTGTCCAGCGGCTCACCTCCCGCGTCATCACTCTCGTCATTGCTGGACCATAGCGCTGTCTCTAGGTAAGCCCTCGTGAAACTGTCTAACTGCGCGACACCCTTATTGTTGGCCTCGTAGCGAGGTGACTTGAGTCCACGTCGAACCGGGTCACCTTCTGCATCGAAGCGCGCGTCAGGATCGACATCGACGAACACGTAGTAGTCGCAAGGATTGTGACCGTCTTCGGTGATGCATTCCATGCCCCACCACATCAGCTCTTCGGCTTCTGTTTGAGCAAAATCCATCTGATCCGGCGTGTAGCTATCGAAGTAATCCGAGTCGGTATCGCCGGGCTTCAATGTCAGAAACGACATGGTGCCGCGCAGGGCACCGTCGGAGTCGATGGGATCCGACGGCGCTACGCCCATGTCATCACCAACGAACAGCGGCGTATCCTGGCCTGGTTCGTAGAAGGCGTATCCGATCTTCGATTGACCCGTTTCGTAGCGCCGATTGGTGTCCCAGGTCAGCAGTCGATAGCCGTTGCTCTCGTAGTCGAAGGTATCGGGGTTTTCTTTGCCGACCCCAGGATCGGTTGCTAGCCACACGTTGCGCAGGACACGATGGTCATCCAAGTCCGGCACCTTGATCCCGGAATTGCGATGGAGCTCGTGGCGCGGATCAGACTGTCCTACTTGCCGCAGATCACCGTCGACCGTGGCCCAGAAAATAACGGAGCCGAGAATCCCGCGCCGGTGCGCTTCGCGTTGCGCTTCCTGTTTGGCTTCACCCCTCGTGGCGTAGCCGCGCGAATGCCCGACGCCGAGGTGCGTCCCGCCGCGCTGCACCAGATCCACGTACCAGCGCCCCGAGCTCGAGTGCTGATGCAGAATAAAGTCATCCTGTGCGGCCTGCGTGCCGCTATAGATGCCTGGGTTCACGACGAGATCGCGCGCCGAGCCGCGCCAGCTGCCGCGGCGCTCAGGCTCAAACGGCCGCTCCTGACTCTGGTGCTCGCGGCTGAGGGCACGCAGGCGGACCTTCGTACCCATGCGCGGCGCCGCCAGCGGTCCTTCCTGGCGCTGAGGCGGCTTCGGGAAACGGTTGGGACGGTGCCGAGGCATGCCTCCGAGGCTACCGAACCTCCTCCTCTCCCCGCAAGTTTTCGGGCCGAATTCACGGACATTCCCAAGTCTGGGCTGCCAGCGCTGCCTTGAACTCCATGAAAATATCGTCCTGCGCGAGCGTAGTGTTCATTTCGGGGCCGCTGCAGACCTCGGTACCCGTGGAATTGAACGGACTACGATCAGGATCCGAAGCGCGACTGACGACCGTGGCTACCTTCCACCCGGTCGCGGTGGGCTCGAGTTCGAAGCGAAAGTAGCCCTGCGCGCTGAGCTTGAAGTTGCAGGTGTCGGTGAGCTCGGTGCCGCACTCTCCAATGTCAGCGATGATGTAGGGCGCTGCAGGAATCGTGACGTCCGCTTCGATCGTAGTGCCCTCGAGCTGAAACGGATAGGTCCAGTAGACCTCGGGGAACGTCGCGCACGGCGTGGTGTGGCACACTTCGCAGTAGCCCAGCGACTCACTGGTGTAGTCCTGCCATGTAAACGTTTCGAGGAAACGCAGATCGAGCTCGGCAATCGAGCAGGCTGGCTCCGGGGGAGCTCCGCCGCTCGCGCTGCCGCCGCCACTGATCGCTCCACCTTGCCCCGCGACAGCGCCGCCCGTCCCGGGGGAGCCAGCGCTGCCGGCACTGCCACCCGAGCCTGCAGCCGGTCCGCTGCCGGCGCCCGCGGCGCCCGCCGTCGGTCCCGACCCACCTGTGAGCTCGGCAGCCGCTTGAAAGTCCGCGCCGCAACCGCACACCAGCAGCGCCACACCCATCAGAGCACGCAAATCAGCCATGCCCTAGTATACGGCCGGACCGCCTGGTCGCTTCCCTAGACGATGGTCGGGGGAAATGGCAGGCGTTTCATGGTCTGTAGGTGCGTGTAGGATATCCACATGCTCCCCTCGCGCTGACTGTCCACGGCAGCGTATTCTTCGGGCAAGTAGCGACGCCTCTCGCGCTCGGCGCCGTAGATGATCAGGGTGTTTTCACGGTGCGGCACGTGGGCGATCACCTGGCGGCGCGTCACAATATCCCAGAATTTCTCGCTACCACAGGCGTTCCCGTCCGAATTGGATCCCAGGTAAATGACCACCGGTGCGCGCGCGATCAACTGCTCGATGCCTGACCAGCGGTTCAGCGGCCAGGACGCGAATGCAATGTCGATGGGCTCGTAGTAGTCGCTGAAGTCCGAGCGCACCTTCCGAATCGTGGGCGGCAACGGGCGGTTGTTGCCGTCGAAGTACAGGTCTACTGCCACCACCTGGGCCGCACCGAGCTGCACGAGCTGGCGCGACAGTCCCATGCTGGCGGCGCCGAGATCATGCACGGTTTGGTTCAGGATCACCGAGCGTAATGCGACGGTTTGTTCGACGTTGAGGGTGCCCCACATCAGTCGAGGTGTACGGAGGACGCCGGATCAATCTTCCCCGTCTCGAGCGCGAGGGCACGGCGGGCGGCGCGTTCCGCCAGGCCGGCATACCGGTCGAGCTCGACCAGATCTCCTTCTTCGAAGTACGTCACGCACACCCGCGCCTTGTCTAGTGCTTCAGCCAGTACCCGACGCCGCCGACTGCGCGGAGGAGCATCCAGATCCGAGAATGCTCGCTCCGCCCGCGCGAGCGCGCGCGCCGCCGTCTGATGTGCCGTATTCCAGGTCAGCGACCCGTAGCGCACATCGGACGCATCCAGAGCCGCCAGCGCAACGGATAGGCACGCCCAGGCTACGCCGGAAGGATCAGCCACCGCCCGCTACGACCGACAGAGCACTGATGGGCAGATCGCGCCAACCTGCAGAATTCAGCAGTTTGCACGCCGCGAACGTGATGCCTCCCTCGGTGTCGACGTCGCGAATGTACACGTCATTCACGACCATGCGTGCAGCATTGGCTTCCTCGGCCACGACCACGACTTGACCGCGCCAGGTGGTGACATCGGCGGTGAGGGCATCGCTGATCTCGTCCAACGCGGTGACCTGAATGGCCGCCACCAGATTGCCGTCGTACCAGAGCACTGCGGCAACACCGTCCACTACCGTCTGAGCGTTGCCGAACATCGGCGGCTGCGGACTCACCGCACCCACTGCAACCGGGGTGCGGATGCGCGGAGACACAATACTACCTGCTACAATGGTCATCTTTGGTTACCCGCCGCCTGCAACAACGGTCACGGCTGTTATCGGCAAATCGCGCCAGCCATCGGAGTTGACCAGTTTGCATGCCACGAACGTCAGGTTGTCCCCATCGACGTCGCGCACGTAGACGTCGTTCACCATCATGCGCGCCGCATTGGCTTGACCCGTCACCGCGACCACCTGGCCGCGTAGCTCGAGGTTGCCCGCGGAAGCGTCGCTGATCTCGTCGAGCGCCGCCACCTCGATATCGAGCACGAGTTTGCCGTCGTACCAGAGCACGTCGGCAGCCGTAGCATCCAGGTCCTGCACCTTCCCGAACATCGGCGGCTGCGGACTCACCGCACCAGCCTGTAAATCGGCACCGGCACCGCTCGGCTTTCGAATTCTGGGAGACACGACGGACCCGATCGCAATGGCCATGCGCCGGATGCTACCGAGGCAGCCTGCATGTCGTCAACTTTTTGGCAGCGAATCGTCCTACTGAGACCCACGGCTCAGCCACAGCATACGAAATGGGCCGGTATCCGGGACGAGCGCCTCACTCAGGGTATTGGTCCGAATCTGCCCATCGTGCCCTACGCTGGCGAGCCGAAACCCCGCTTGCTGGATAGCGACCAGAAACTGCTCCGGATCGGTGACGTCTCTCGGATTGAACTCCATCAGCACGGTCACATTGGGATTTCTTGCTAGCGTCTCTTGCATTCCGGTCCAGATTTGGCGCTCGTGCCCCTCGGCATCGATCTTGATGAACTCGATCGGGGACAAGGGAATAAGCTCATCGATCGTCGTGATCTCGACCGGCATTCCCTTGTTGCTGATCTTCGCCGCGCCGTAGTCATAGTCGTTCCAGTCCAACCACCCTACGGTGCGCATATCGCTGGCTGCGCGCGGATACGGGTAGACCCTAGATCGTAAGCCATTGACATCCAGTGTGCGCAGCAGGTGTTCAAAAATGATCGCGTGGGGCTCCAGCGCATACACGTGACCCGTCTCACCGACCAACTCCGCCAGGAGCAGCGTGTAGTAACCGAAGTTCGCGCCGACATCGACACAGCGCATCCCGGGCTTCACGAACCGCGCCACCGCTTGGCTGATCCACATCTCCCAGCAACCGTTCAGCATAAGGTGCGGCGCGAGGGAGGTATCCTTCGTGTACACATACATCAAGTACTTACCCAGCACACGGCACAGCGCCCGCTCCTGCCCACAGTAGGCTACCTGCGTGTGCCGGCGACACCACGTTTCCAGCACGTCCCGATCCTCCGTTGCAATCAGCCGCCCGATATCCATTTCGTTCACTCCTTTGTCACCTGCACGTAGCGCTCCGGATCATTCCACATCGCTCTCGCCGCGATCAATGGAATGCGGGTAGTGCGACCCTCCAACATGTCGATGATTATGCCACGCAGCAGCGCGGCGCGCGTGGTACCGATGGCTTTGGCTCGGCGAGTGAGCGCGATCTCTACTCCGCGCGGCACGCGCGCAAATGCTTTCCATGGCCAGGTTTTTCTTTTGCTGATGTGCAAGATTTGCCCGCGGTATCTCCAGTACGCCGCTACCCAGGACGGGTTTGCCTGTTGATTCAGAAAACAGTGCACCAAACTGCGTAGCAGCACCGCGGGAGCGAGCTGACGGCGCTCGCAGTACGCTGACCAGTCCTTCCATACTGCTTCTGGCATCGTTACGTCTAGCGCGGCCAACACCACTTCGTCTTGTTGGCGCACCAAGGTCGATGGCAAGCGACCACGCGCTACCTCCTCGGCGCGGAGCTCGGTCATCGCCACTTGCAGCACCTCGAGCTGAACTCCTAACGCTTGCGCCAGTTCCGCAGGCGTCTGGTCGCGCCGCCGAGGCCACTGCGTGAGCTTGAGCTGATCAATCAACCACCGGCGAAAGCCGAGTGTTGGTTTTTTCCCGGAAGATCCGGCGGTAGCGCTCTTCTGCGTCTTCGTACCCTGTACCATCTCTGTTCAGGAATCCCCACCGCTGGATTTTCTTACCAGCGATGAACAACGTCCAACAGCCTCCCTTGCGCATCTGCACCCGATGAAAGTCGTTACCGCGAATCACGTTGATCATCAGCGGCTTGAGGACTCGCTCGATAATGTCACCGAGCTCGATACTGTACCGCTCTTCGATATAGCCGCCGGTCAAAATGAGGCTCACCGAAACACCCCAGGGGTGGTTGTGAACTTCGCGGTCGTGGTCGCCACGATAGAAGTAGTGCAAGAAGACGCCTGGCCACCAGCGTTGCTCCACGATCGGAGTCAGGTAGCACCGCAACAGGTAAGGACTACCTTCGTCATCCTCGATGATTCGGCAACGATGCTTCAGTCGACGCACCAGTTTCCACAGCACGTCCTCGACCACGATCTCTAAACCCGTGCGGGCGGCGAGCTCGGGCACTTCGTTGGGAAGAGGTAGCTCCATCAGTTTGCCGAGGACAGCAGCAGCGGGGAGGGAGCCTTGACGAGGCGGGTCATGAACATGATCAGAGCAGGATCGATCAGCAGCTCAATCACGGCTTGTTTCGGCGTCGTTAGCCGCACCACCAACCGCTCTCCATCTTCCGTCGTTCCCTCGAGCCATGCACCGGTAAGAATCTGTGTCAACGCCGGGCTACCATTATCCGTGACCAGACTGTCGAGCACGTCACGCTGAAGCTCCGCATCGTCGGAGTGGGGCGCGCTCACCTTGCGAGCGTATTCGCTCACCGCGTACGGCTCTCGCAGCTGAATCACCACCAACTGTCCCAGGTACCGCATGAAGGGGTCGGTTCGTTTGCTCATTGGTTTTCCTTGGTCTCTACCTTTTGGGTTTTCGTTGTTTTGGTTTCGACTTTTCGCTTGCACTGATCGCAGGTCGCATTATCTGGCCACTCGGGTCCCACGAAATCGAAGTCAGCCGGCTGGACACTGGCATCAGGGAGGATCACCGCCGTCACCCCGCATTCGGCGATCACGACGGACACAGTCACGTCGTCATTGAAGTCGGCGATATGGATGAGCACGGGATTACCTGGTTTCGCGGTCTGACGATTCTCGGGCATCGTGGCGCTGAGCCAGCACCGTACCGTTGACCTCTAACGACAACAACGTCAATGCCACGAGCTCGTGCCAGTAACGATTGACCGCCGGGCGGTACTGAAATATAGCCGCCAACTTGGGCAGACGCGACCAGTCTGCGCTGTCTATGATGAGCTGAGCCGCAGCGGTCAGATCCGCGTCTGACATGAACTGGTCGACGCGCGGCCAAGGATCGGCAATGCCATCAGCCATCTCGTACGTGGCAGCGAAGATGTCTGGCTTGCAGGGATAGAACTCTCCCTTCACTCCGCGAATGATGTAGTCACCGGCACTGGCTAAGTGATCACCCTCCAAGGTAGGGATCATCAACGAGCCTCGAGTCAGATCGGTGAGGTTAGGCTGGAACTTGGCTCCCGGGATATCGAACTGCTCGAACACCTGCACGGCGCCCTCGGGCGTTCCATCGAACTTCACCGCCTCGATTACGACCGGCTTCTTCCTAAATTTCGCCATCCAAATCGTTCCTTTCGCCTGCGCTCCGTGCCTGCTCGCCGACTCGAGCTGCCCATCTTCGGAAGTCCACCAGTGTTGGCCTGCGCCAATCGTGACCGCGACGCAGCGCCTGCGTCATCACACCCGGCAACGACATCAAGAGCTCGCGTTTCGTCCGCCCCACCGCCAGCACTTTTCGGCCGCAGCGCCGCTGGACGAGCACATAGCAACCCACGCCATGAAGCGCCATCTGCATTGCAACCCGAAAGCTGCCAGTCTTATCTCGCCGGTGCAGACGACGAATGTATGGGGTGTACTTGGGATTTTTCATGGAGCGGCGCTCACCAAGATCTCGGAGACCGCGCCTCGCTTCGCCGCATCCTTGTTGATCCTCCGCGTGGCCTGGACGGTATCGATGCTGAATCCGCTGAAGATGCGTCGCGTCTCAGGCGTGTCGGAGTTAGATAGCAGGAAGGGCACCTTGCGATCGATCAATTGGGCGCAGAGCCCAGCTAGTCGCTCCTGGTCCTTCGGTTGAAAGCCACCCGATTGGTACCCGGTGAAGTTGGCGGTTCCGGACACCGGCATGTAGGGCGGATCAAAGTAGACGGCATCACCCGGTCCAGCATTGAAGCAAAGGCTCTCGAAGTCTCCTTCGCAGATTGCGATACCCTGAAGTGCTTCAGATGCTGCGCGCAGGGCGACTTCGTTGCAGATCATGGGATTCACGTATCGACCAAAAGGCACATTGAACTTGCCGGCCTTGTTCACGCGATAGAGCCCGTTGAAGCCCGTGCGATTGAGGTAAACCATACGGGCGGATCGTGACAACATGTCGACCGGTTCGGTTGCACGGATTCGATAGTATTCTGCCTCGCTGTATTCCATCCCTCGGAGACGCAGGATCAGCTTCTCGACGTCGTCACGGATGATCTGGTAGAGCCGGACCAGATCGGTGTTCGTGTCACCGAGCAGAGCGCGCTCGAATCGCTTCTCACTGGCCAACGCAAAGAACACCGCGGCGCCGCCGACGAACGGCTCGTAGTAGGTTCGGATCTTTGCTGGGAGTCGGGGCAGGATCTCGGGCAGTAGCTGACGTTTACCGCCGGCCCACTTTAGAATCGGCTCAGCCACCGGAGCTTACCCGTGCACAGAAGTCCGCGAGCTGAGCATCCCAGGACCACGTCGCTGCCACTCCCGCCGCGTGCGCCTGTGCCTGAATGTAGAGCTTGTCCCAGTGCAACAAGGCGGTCACCAGCGCCTCCTGGATTTCCTCCTGAGTCACCTCTGGAGCCTGCGCACCCGGATGATCATCACTCGGCGCCAGCTCTCCATGAGGCACAATCACCGCGCCCGATGCCGGTAGATACTCCGCGTGCCCAGTGCAGGCCGTCGCCACGACTGGCGTTCCACACGCGAGTGCCTCGAGCGGCACTAGGCCAAATGCTTCCGCGCGCGAGGGTTGGCAGACCAGGTGCACCGTGTTGAGCACGATAGCTGCCCGTTGTGGAGAGAGTTCCAGACGCTGCAGAATTTCTACTGACTCGTCCAATCCGATTTCTGCATCGGCCAGGCGCTCGCGTAGCGCATTGTCCGCTTCCCAGTCTAATACACAGATCAGTTGAGCTGTTGATGGGATCGCTCCTTCTTTACGAAGCACCAGCCAGGCTTGCACCAACTCGAACGTGCTCTTGCGACTACGCTCGCTGGAAGAAAAATGTAGGATCTTCCACTGCCCCAACTTCCACGTCTCGGGACGGAGATCCCGTTTCATACGCAACGAACCAAACTTCGGGTCCAAACCGTGGCGCACGACGGTAATCGGACGGGCGGCGGCGCCCGTAAACTGCGTACGCAGCACGTCGGCCGCCCAACGCGAGGGAGCGATAAGATCAGTGGCTACACGCTGCACCCTCATCACCACACTACTCGGCAACCGATCACTATTGGGGGCCACCACGACCCAGCGGCGCGTGTGCGTCGTATTGATCAGCATCTGGTCCACGTAGTCGAGCGGACCCGTAAACACAGCGTGCGGCGCCTGCGCGCCTGGCGGAGACGGTTCTTCTTCATCATGCGGCACATCGAGCGCGACGACTCCAGCTAGCAGCCCACGGCTTTCCAACGTACGACGGAACCCGCTGGTGACCACCGCATGGGAACTGCTGCCACTCACCCGACCGTACAATCGCACCGAGCTCAAGATTTCCTCTTAGATCGCAGGTAGGCTTGCGCCTCGGGCCGCGCGGCAGCCGCTTCTATGATCAAGTCTGCCATCTGCTGACCCACTACTTCCGAAGAGTAAATATTCAGCTTCTGGTCGCGCTGATGCGAGCTCGGCACCGTTGCTTGCTTCAGTACAGCAGCCAGATCTCCAACATTAAAATCAGCCCACTGCGCACCGGCCTCCCATCCGTAACTAGAATGCGCCAATCCCGGCCAGGACTGCACGCGCAGATCATCCAGGCTCGAGAAGTCGGTGGTTCCACCGTATGGCACGTGCACCAGCGCGTTCCCGGCGAGCTTCGCCTCGAACGCCGGCAGGCACCACGCTTCGCCGTGGCTAGCGGCGACGTAGATGTTGTTCCGGAAGTGCATACGCACGATCTTGTCGCGTGGGATCCGTTCCCCAATCAGCTCCACGCGCGCCTCAATCTTAATTGGTGTCCACCCCATCGCACGAACGTTCGGGTGCTCTGCCCAGTACTGCAGTGCCTCCTTCGGAGTGGGATAGCCAAGCCAGTCACCGCCGGTGTATTTGATCGTCAGCCGCGCTTGGTCAGTGTACCGATAGGCTTGTAAAAACGCTCCGATGAGCTCGTGGTAGGCCTTGCGTGGCTCCCAACGACCGATGGAATAGAACAGTTTCCATCCTTCATGCATGTCCACGGGGCGCCGAGTGAGCACGTGTAGATTGTCAGAAGGATCGAACGGGTGTGGCACCACATGAATCTTGGCCGGCGGCACTCCCGACGCTTCCAACATCAGCGCATTGTGAGTACTGGGCACCCAGCACTGGCATACTTTTGATAAGTGCCGCGCAATCTCCGGATCGACCCGATCTCGCTCCCAGACGCTGTAAATGATCGTGGCGGCGTACGCCTGTTCACGCAGTTTCATTCCTTCCTCTACGCTCTGACTCGAAGAGGCTGCCGCGCGAATACCCTTCGGCACAATGACCTGACGTAGATGCTCCCCGCTGCGCACCACCAGGTGACGAATCACTGGAAACAGCGACGAGCCGGTGGCCTGAATCAGATCCCCAACTTCGTGTACTACCTGATCAGGAATACCGGTGGCATAGACGGGCGCCGCAACACCGTGCTCATCGACCACGATGTGTGAGAAACTCTGGAGAACAACTGGGATGCCGGTGCTCGCTAGAGCCCGAGCATGGGAACGCACAGCAACCGCAGTGCCATCCCAGACTGTTTCGAACTCACCGCAGTACGAGACTGCGTACGGGTGTTTCGATTGAGTACCGGGAGCGAAGTAGTCATCGGTCATGTCCGCAGAGCCCGTGAGAGAAGTTCTTGCACGTGACGCTGCCCTTTTCGAACCACAAGCCGTGCCACCGAATAGCCTAAAATGTATCGCAGAACCAGCTCTCGCAGCATCCTTCAGAAATTCCTTATCACCGAGTTCTCGATCTTGAATCGCCACTCACAACCGAGCCCAGGGCAGCGCGTCCAGTCCGTCAGGTTGATGCTTCCTGCCAAGGTAACCAGATCTGATGGGTCGGTGGGATTGACCCAGATCTCACCTTGGCGCCGCGTGTCGAGCTCGAACTTTCGATTGCTCTGGTGGATTTTGAAGTTGGGTGTCTGCGGGTCGCGATGGAGACAGCGCGGACAGGCCATATTCAGAACCAGCTCGTCCGGAGTCACGATCAATTCGCACTTGATCCACTCGACAGGCTTCCGGTCACTGTTCTGAATCTCGAGCACGATCATCAGCGTGGACTGCTGACCACCGAGGCGCAGCGAGTGCATTCGCGCCTCGAGCGGATTCTCTCGCGCCACACGAAACTGCTCGTCCTGTTGCTTGCGTCGCTGCTCAGCCTGGGCCCGAGCCTGCTGCTGCTGCTTCTCGTAACCACTGCTGACCGTCCCGCCTCGGACCCAGGATGTCAGCGGGTTGGCGAGCTCGGTTTTCGGTGCTGCCTTGGGACTATCAGGTGGCTCCGTCATGTAGCAACCCTGATATCACCGCCCGTCCTACAGCGTCAACGGTTAGCTTGACAGCTGTCTATCTACCTGACAGCATCGGGCGCGCTAAAAGGGATTGGTGAGATGACCGAAACCCTGACTCAACCACAGGTACCACCACGCGAGGACGACGACGAACCCTGCGGACTCACCAAGGGTCAAATTCGTGGCCTCTGCGAGCCGCGCCTTCCTGAGGTGTTTCTAAGACAGAACCCCTCGCTCTACTCCCTGCTCGTCGGCGCCATCAACGCGCGCGAGCAGGAGCTGCAAAACGCGCTGCTCGGTCAGGAGACTCTGGTAAAAATGTGTTCGGTGCTCGGTGTCACCAAGGGCGACATCGACCAGCGCTGCAACGAAACTCTCAAGCGCTTGCATGATGAACTCGCCAAGGCCAAGGAGCACCTGGCGTGTGACCGGAAACGCTCCGATCTCAAACTGGAACTGCAGCGCGCTACCGACCTCGTGCAATCCGTCAGCACCGCACTGGGCTTACGCGGCACCTTCGGCGCCGGCATTCTCTTCTCCGCTCCGGAGCTGCGTGCACTATTCGACATTGCTACCGCCATCGTCAGCCTGTGCCGCATGGAAAACCTCTGCTTCTTCTGCCCTGACTACGACAGTTCAGGACATAAGAAGAATTGCCCGATTGTCGCTTACGAAGCGCTACCGAAGCATGGTGGTGTGGGCACCTATAAGATGAAGAAGCCCTGGGGTTCGACACGCACCTGTCGCGCATTCCAGGTCCGAACTCAAATCGAGATCTCGACCGGCAGCATATTCTTGACCGCCTACGAGAGCGACTGGGTGATCACGCCTCCCGAACATAGTCTTCAGCCAGTGATCATGACCGATCGCGCATTCCGCGAGATATTCGAGCTCGTCCCGTGAGCGTCGAGCATTCCGAACCATGTGGCCGATGTGGAGTGCTGGGCAAGGACCGCCGCACGCTCTGGATGGCTTGTCTCTACAAGCTGAGCGAGCTCGGGATTCCATTCGAACAAGTTGCGCTCCACAGCGTGCTGCTAAAGAAAGAGGGCGAGGACTCCACGTGGGGATGGCCTATATTCGAGGAACCCCCGGATCAATGGGACAAACGGGCACAGTCGCGGGCATTCTACACGTTGAGGGTATGCAAGGGCTGCCGGGGCGCTTGGATGGACGCAATTCAGCAATGGTTCCGCGCGCCGATCGACGGCATCGCGCGCTACAACAACGACTGCTCCGATCGATTCCCGGACGATAATTTACCGCAGTTGATCGCCGATCTTGAGGCAAAGACTCGCGAGCTCGAAGGTCTGAAGCAGCGACTCGAGTACGCGCTAGCTAACGGTCGCGCCGAGCTCGATCGGCGCCAACACGAACGCCTCAACAGGCTTCCCGATGAGGACTCGTGAGCATCCATAGCTGGTTCTGTCGACACCAGATGGTGGAGCAACCACCGAGTGGCCCCACTTGTCGCATATTTCTTTGCTCGCGCTGTGGACTACTTCGTTCGCTCACTGTTCCGTGTGTGCACGCTTGGATGGAACTCGAGCGCCATCTCACGAAACCGATCGCCCACATCGGTGGCGTCACTGGAGGTCAGTACACCGAGGCGATGTGGTTCGCTGCGCATACCGGGCGCATGGAGTTGATGCAGGGTAAGGTGACCATCATCTACCGCTGTGCAAACTGCCAAAAGCATGAGCTCATCGTAACCGCGGGAGCCTGATCGTGGTCAACACTGGCACACCGGTGTTTGTGATAAGCGAAGCGCGCTCCCTCGTTCATCGGGAATCGATTGGCAAGGTATTCGTCTACGAGCCGCCCTTCGGATGGAGCGGAGAATGGCCGGGGTGGAAGTGGCACGATCATCAGCGTGGTCGGGAGCCTTTCACTAGCTGGCAACAAGTCCGCGATTGGTTCTACGGGATCCCCCATCCCACCGATCCCGAACGGGTCGTAGCTATTCTATTCGGCGTACACCGATCAATCAGCGCGTCGCCCAGCCACCCTCACGCTCCGGACTCGTGATACTCCACATCCAGATGCCGGCGGCGAGCGCGACGAGGCCTGTGGCCAACCAGCGCCCCGCAGGATGCTTCGCCAGCCCCTCGGCGGCATAGTAGCCGGCAGCGTACGAAACCACGTCTCCGACGCTATTTTGCCAACCGTCAGGGCGCGAATCCGGCCAGATGTCTTTCACGGCGAGCTTGAGCGGATTCTCGATGAGCTCGAATGCTACCGAGCCCGCGATTGCCGGCAGCGCCGGCACGCGCGAGGCCTGGGCCACGGCACCGAGCGCGGCATGCGCCACACTGAAGCGATCGAAGAAAAGTCGATTAGGCTCGGTCACTCAAAAACCTCGTGAGCAAGTAGCCATCCACAACCAGCGTTCCCGCTGCGCAGACGCCGGACAGAATGCGTGCCCACTGCGGGAGCGCCGACTGCCGCGCCAGCCATACCCAAAACGGCACCATCACCGTGACGGCAGCGAGCTCACTCACTACGTGCACCGTGCGTTGCGCAGGAGTAATGCAGGACGGCATCAGTGTAGCCCCGCATACAGCAGAGTGGTCAGCGTGGACAACATCACTCCGCTGATGAACCCAACGGTGCCACCCACCCAGAACATGATGAACATCCCTCGCGAGATGGCGATGGCCTGCTCGCGAGTGAAGTCCTTGTTCGCGGTGAGCTTGCGCACCATCATTGCGGTGGCTCGCCCGCGCATCACCGCGCTCGCGGGTTCTCGCGCGCCATCAGATAGAGTCCGAGCACACCGAAGGCAGCGGCTATCCCGTAGAGCCAGAACTGACCCTTGGTGGGCGTCGGCGTGACGCCGACTGCATTCGCGGCACACCCGCAACCTCTAGCCGGCGCCGGGTACACCATCAGGCTCGACGGTGCTCCATCGCGGTCACCAACAAAAGGCCTCCTACACAGACCGCCATGACCGCGGCGAGGGCCTGGCCGGTGGTAATCTCACCCAGTCCGCTCGTGGGCTTCGCGCAGCCGCAGCCCCGCGCTCCCTGCATGGAGGGCGGCTGCATGCAACCGAGGCCACTGATCGGGCGCAGTAGCTGATTGCGATAGTAGGCGCCGAGCCCGGCGATGGGACGCACGAGCTGGTTGCGGTAGTAGGCGCCGAGGCCCTCCATCGCAAGCAGCGGCGGCCCCACCAGATTGGGATTGTCACCCCAACCGGGCACCGGCGCGACGCTCCAGCCTTCGGCGCCGGCATGCCAGGGCGTGTCCGGCGTGAACATCTGGTAAAATTCGGGAGTAACGGGCTGATAGGACATCGGGCCTCTCCCAAGCAGGCTATCACGACTCCCCGGGGTACTCACCTTTTAGGACGTCAAATGCCCGCTGCACGTCCTTGAATTTTTGCTCGGCATTAGCCTTGTCGAAGACGTTGCTCTGCATGTACTTGTCGGGATGCCACGCTGCGCTTTCCTTCTTGTAGGCGGCCTTGATCTTTGGCCACAGCGACCCTTTTTTCACGCCCAGCACCTTGCAGGCCCAGGCCGAATCCTCGCCGGGCGCCCGCGCTGCAGCAACCGCCCGCTCCTTGTGCTTGAGCTCGATGAGCTCCACGCAGCACAGAAAGCAGATCGCCTCACCCTGAGAGTCAATGCGCGCGTGGTTCAGGCAGCAGGACTTGCCGCAGGCCTGGCAGATCGCAATCGCCGCGCCCGGGCAGCGGCCGGCGACGCGCCCGCGCTGCATGTGCGGCACCTCGCAGGTGACACCCACGGCCAGCCGATGCAGCCACTTGCCGGTGGCGTTCTCGAGCAGGGTCGTAAACCACGGCCGGAGCTCGCTCCACACACGACTGTGGGCATCCGGCGGAGCTCCCTGAAAGGCCGAGGCGACCCGCGCCACGGTCGCCATGAACTCGCTGAACGCCATTCAGGCCCAGCCTAGTGCATCGACCACTAGGCCGGCAAGGGCTGCCCTACAGGAACAGACGCAGCGTGGGGTTCGATGCCTTGATGGCTGCGATCAGGGACGCCGCTGCCTGCGTACCGGACAGCACATCGGGATGGGTAGAGCCTGCGCGGCGAACGAGTGCGCCCTGGATCGCGCCACCCATGCCCTGGAGCGCGCGTCCGCTCACCTGGAATAGGTAGGCCGCATACGCTGCCTTGTACCAGGGCAGCGGCGCCGCCATCGACTGCTCGAACGACACGATCCCGCGATAGACCACGTCGCGCACATACTTCGTCGCAGCCACGAGCGGCCGCATCTCGTTGACGAAGTCCGCGGGCGTGCCGACGGGCAGAGCCGTAGGCGCGGGAGCCGACGCAGCGCTCTCGCGCGTGAGCCCCAGTGAATTGCCAAAAATGCCGGTCATATTCGCCTCCTCTTAGGGTGAAGGCCGAATCGTCATCACCATGCGCAGGACGTTGAGATCCAGATCTCCTGCGGTGATGTTTTTGACGGCGGGTTGAATCGTCACACCGTTCGCCAGCACCGCGTGGCGGACCGAGCGAATCATGCAGGGCGCGTCCTGCGTGGCGTTCGTCATGCACTCCTGTTGATAGGGCGCATTGGTGGTCGTGCCGATCAGATCGCCGTTGACCGCGGGTGCGACTGCGATCTGTGACGCCGTGCCGGATTGACCGTTGCCGATCGAAGCATCGACTGCGATCTCGAACGTGCGCAAACCCGGACCGTTGTAGGTCAGGATGCCCGCCGCCGCCGTGAGCGTGAACATGTTCGCGATGACGCTGCCCGCGGCAAAGGTGCCGCCGGTGATCGCCGACCACGTGTTGGTGGTGACCGCCAAGTCAGCCACCCCAGGCGGAGTGAGCTGAATCGCAGCCGACCACGCCGGGTTCGCTGACGAGAAGGTGCTGGAGAGTAGGACCCAGCGCCCCGGGCCCGCCGCCGGCACGATGATGGCGTTGGTCACTGCCGTCGCCGTAGACGCGCGCTGGAACTGAAAGACCGCGCCCGAGGATACGACATACGCAATGGCCCCATCGGGCACTTCGAAGGTGTTCTGGGCCTGCAGCGAATCGTCGGCGCCCGTGGTGGCCGGGAACGGACCGAGTACCCGCAACGCGGGAGGACTACAGTAATCTTTGGACATAGCGGGTTACCTTCGTTGTGGGTGACTCAGAGGACGGGTCGCACCGTCATCACCAGCTTCTGGATGTTGAGATCCAGATCGCCGGCCGTGATGTTCTTGACGATCGGATCGATCGTGAAGCCGTTCGTCAGCACTGCATAGCGCGTCGCGTGGACATAGTTCGGTACGTCCTGCGTCGCGTTGGTCACCGCCTGTTGCTGGATGGCGTAGTCGGTGGTGCTCGAGACGTCGCCGTTCACCGAGGCAGCCACCGCAACTTCGATCGCAGCACCCGATTCTCCGTTGCCGATCGAGGCCTCGACACAGATCTCGAAGTAGCGCCCGCTTGGGCCATTGTAGGTGAGTCGCCCGCTCGCCGTAGTGAGCGAGAACAGCGCGCTGGGCGTACCCTGCGACGCGAACACTGCACCCGAGATCAACGTCCAGGTATTGCTGACGACCGCAAAGTCGGCGAGCGCAGCCGTGAGCTGAATCGCGCGCGAAAGCTGCTCACCTGCACCAGCGACCAGCAATAGCCAGCGTCCGACCCCGCCCTGGGCAGGAGCCACGATGACACCGGAAACCGCAGTCGCGGTCGAAAACTTGTTCAGTACGAACACCTGGTTGTTGGTGACGACCGCCAAACACCCATCGGGCAGTTCCGAGGTGTTGACTGCCTCGAGCGAATCTTCGGCGCCCGTGACCGCGCTGAGCGGACCGAGGACGCGGAAGTCAGGGGGAAACAGATTGCTGGACATGTGCGGCTCCTATTCGATGATGAGACTCAGGGCGATGGGGTGACCACGAGCGCCATGCGCTCCAACCGGAGATCGGTGCCGTCGGTGATATTCTTGAATACCGGATCGATGGTCGCGACCAAGGGTAGCGCCACGTCGCGCGTGGCGCAGATGAAGCTCGGCACGTCTTGCGTCGCGTTGGTCGTTGTTTCCTGCTGAAACGCGAAGTCGTCCGTGCCGGTCACGTCGCCGCTCACCGACACCGCAGCCGCAATTCGAATTCCCGCCGCCGCGGCCGTGTTGCCGATCGAGCAGAGCAGCGAGATGCGGAAGATCCGGTTGGCACGACCGTTGTACGTCAGGCGGCCAGTTGCCGTATCCAGCGTGAATAGTCCGGAATCCGGTGAATCCTGCGCAAATACGCCACCGGCCGGCCGCGTCCAGGTATTGGCCGCCACCACAATATCGAGCGGTGACGTACTGAGCATCGCCGAGACCGAGAACTGCTCGCCCAAGAACCCAAACTGCTGGATCCAGGTGCCGCCGCCGGCTGCTGCCGGCTGGTAGACGCCCACCACCGTAGTGGGGTCGAGGTTCTTGTCGAGCAAGAAGACGCTACCGCCATTTTCTTGCACGAGCCCGAGCGCGCCATCCGGCAGCTCGAACGTGTTGATGGACTGAAGAGAGTCGTCGGCACCGGATACCGTGGCGCGCGGACCGGTCACGCGGAATTCGTCTGCAGCGAGATTGTTTCGAGCCATGGTTGCTTTCCTTGTTCAAACGTTCGTTCTAGGGAACCTTCTCAATTCCGCCTGACCTAGCGCTTCTTCTTGCCGCTCATCATCACGACCGCGGCCACCACGATCGCGGCGCCGCCGCCGATGAGCAGCGGCCAGTTCGGACCCGATGACGTGGCGACCGTCGGCGGAACCACTGCGTCCGCCCCGAACCCGTGCACCGCGCGCTGCTTGGGCTGTAGCGTATGGCGGCGCAGCGCAGCCAGCAGACTGCGACGCTGCAGCGTAGTGAGCGGCACCGGCAGTTGCGGCGCCAGCGCCGATCCCGGGAGCGCGCCGACCCCGCGAAATCCGAAGCGGCGGCGCAGGCCACCTGATGGCGGACGCAGCAGACGCGTGGTCGCGCCGAGCGAACCATCGTGATAGGCCGCATCGTTACGCCAGTCACCGAGCGACCCGTCACGGTACGCTGCATCATTGAGCACACCGAGCGAGCCGTCTGCGTATTCCCGCACGGAATGCTGGTAGCCCTGAGCCGGAGCTGCCTGACTGAAGACTCCGTCACGGAATGCGGATTCACTACCAACTGCTGAGTACATTGGGTGCCTCTTCTCCTTGACGATCCGATGCTACCGGTGAGTCTTGTAGCCTTGCAACTTTTTGGGCCGATCTACTTGAGCCTTAATTTCTTGCTCACACGGGGTCCGTAATAGAACCCGAGCGCGACGCCGCCCGCGAGCGCGACTGCGACCCACGCCCAGGCGGGGACGCCCGCCTTGACTTCCGCATCTCCAAGCCCCGCCAGACGCGCTGCCACCTTGAAGGGATTGGGCTCGACACCGCGCACACTCGCCAGAGTGCGTTCGAGATCCGAGGGGGAGACCACGAAGTCCATTTCAGAAGAGCCGCCGCGCGCGAGGTTGCAATGTGCCCCAGAACACCAGGCCCACCGTCCCGAGCACCATCAACCACGGCAGCCATGGAAGCGGATCGGGAGGAGGCCCCGAGAGGGCGCGGATCTTAGGCATGCGCCGCCTTCTGGCGACGCCCCTTCACCAGCACGTAGCCGGCGTAGGCTGCCGTGGCGCCCGCTCCTACCCAAAGCAGAGCAGCCAGCAGTTTGCCGGCGCTCGGTGCGCCGGGCGGCGCATCCATGGTGACCGGTACCATCGGTGTGGCCTGTTCCGCGGCAGCCGGCGACGGCACCGGGATGGGTTCCGGCAGCGACGGCGCAGCGGCGGGCGAAGCCGGCGTCATAGCGAGCTGCGTATTGAGCGCCTTGACGAAATCTTGAGTGGGCTCCGCGCGGTCCGCGCCACCGGTGCCCACCGTGATCGGAAACACCAACTGACCACCCAGGAGCGCAGCCGACGCTTCGAGCGACTTGCCTCCCGCTTCGGGATCCTGATCGGAGCGCATCACGGCCCAGTTCAGAAAGAAGATTGTCGGCACATGTTTGGTGTCGTCCTGCCGATAGACACCCTCGGTCGAGAAGTACTTGTACGGAGTCTGCTGGAACGCCTGCTCGAGTTGCGCCGGCGGGATCGGCTTCGTTGTCAGCACCGCCAGAAAGCCGACGGGGCCAGCGCCGGTTTGCGCGGCTGCATGGAGCTGCGTCGCATTCACCGGATAGGTGATGTAGTTGGACTGGTGCGGCATCGTCTTCCATGTTGCCGCATCGACCTGCGCGCCCCACTGACTGAATACGCCAATCGGTGGCGTACTCTGCAGCACCGCGATGATCGACTGATCGGAAAATGGCAACTCTTCGGCGGCGCCGAATGCTCGGAGAGGATCCGATCGGTAGTAGGGGTTCAACATGGGACACCCAGTGATCGCGCTGCCGCATTGGAAATGAACTGCTCGTACTGCTCCCGAGTGAGCGTGACGGACTCAGGTCTCGGCACGAAAACCAAGTCACAGCGGGCCCCGCTCCGCTCCGCCAAGAGGTGAGAAGTTGCGCACCAGTTTTGAGGTATCCAGTGCGAAACCAAACCACGTTGAGCGAAGCGGGAACCCGCTGAGAACACCTTCATCGCTGCTGGCTCCTGCATGGCACCATCGAGCTCGCGAGCTCCGCCACCTGATTGGAGGGGAGCAGCACCCCTACCACCTCGACTTCGAAGAACGCGACCGGCACCGGGATTGCGTTGAACACCACGCACTCGAACTGCAATGCTTCCTTCTCGCGAATGTAGAAGGGGAAAGGCACCTTCATCAGGGTGTCGCGGTTGTGCCGCTGCGGCATCACTTGCATACCGGCACCGCTCGCACCCAACACCTGCGCTGCCTGCGCCTGCACGAACTCGCCGGGCGCCGCGATCTGTCCGTTGCCACCCGGGATGAAGCCGGGATTCGGATTCGATCCGAACTGCTGAAACGCATCGGTCGGCGCAAAGGGCTGGATCTCGTAGTTGAAGTTGCCCTGCAGCTGCGAACTGGCGCGCATGTTCCAGCCAACATTGATCGGCAGGCGCCGATCTTCGAACGGAATGAAGTCGCCGGCTGCAAACCCACTCGGCCGGTAGATATCGAAACGCTGATCGAGCATGATCAGCACCATCGATTCGGGCACACGAAAGGCGCCCATCTCGAAGCGAAATGGCGTCGTGGGGGACGCCGTGAAGATCCCGTCCTGGGGAAAGCGCCGGTACACGCTCTCGAACGGGATGATCGAGGGGTGACCGATGTACTGCATCAGCTCGCCGCCTGCGAGATGCACGCGCGTCGTGCTGCAGCTGCTCGCGCTCGGACCGAGCGGAGTAAACGATGCGCCTTCCTCGGGCCGCGGCGGAGGAAACGGCAGCAGGCCAGGATTATCCTGGCGAAAATTCGCAGCGATCTGGTCTACGTTCATTAGTACGGGCCTGCACCCGGACCCTGAATGATCCGGTAGCCGTGGAATCCGATGGTTAGGATACCATTTGGCAGCCGAACAATCGGGTCGGTTGCACCGGCCGCTGCATCGTTCTGATCGTTGATCCCTTCCACGTAGTCCCAGCCCGAAGCCAGGAACGGGAAGTTGGCGTTGGGGGCGCCGAACGACTGGATGTTGCCGAACGACGGGTTGTTCACATGGAGCGGCAGCACCTTGAAAGTGATCACCGAGTTACGCTCGAAGAAATCGAGCGCGCCGAGCTGAAACGGCGAGTTGATCTCCGTGCTCCAGAACGTGCTGGGCACTTCGATGTTGGAGCGTGGAAAGCTCGATCCGGCGTCCTCGACCTTGATGCGCATATCCTGCTGCATCGTACGGAAAGGTGAGCCGTTCGAAGGCGACAGCACATGGGGGCTGCCGGTACCCGGGAAGGCCTCCGCCTGCGTGACCTGCGAGCGCAGCGTGCCGTCCTGGATGTCCCACACCGAGGCGATGGGTCGGTAGCGACCATAGGATCGACCCTGGAACGCCACGGCGGCGCCGGAAACGGGGTCGGTGCGCTGAAACTGGTACTGCGAGAGGAATGTCGCGTAGCGCGCGACGGCTACGAAGGGACCTTCCTGGCTAATTGTGATCGTGCCCTGCTGCACGGAGTTCACGTTGTTGCCGATCGGAATGTCGACCAGGTAGTCGAACGGGATGCGCCGACCGGGGACGTTCTCGATGTACTGCAGGTTGGGGTTGCCGCCGGTGCGCTGCGCACTGAGCTGCTTCAGCACGAGCAAGAGCGCATCGTGCTCCTTGGCCACGCTCGAGAGCTGCTCCTTGATACCAGCAACCACAGCGCCCTGGCCGCTCAGGATCTCGAGCGCCTTGCGCGAATTGGCAGCCGCGTACTGCGCGGTCTGCACGAGCTGTTCCATGTTCACAGGCTGAGTCACGATAGGACCTCCACGTAGGAGTACACCGGTAAAAGCGACCGGGACGCTATTGGACTGAAGCCGCTACCCGACAGGACCTGGCTGGGGACCCTTCCGAGTAGCGGCTCCGTTGGCACGCTCGAAGCGCAGACCGAGAGGCGGCGCGCGCCCCGCTCGAGACTACTGAACGTCTCGAGAGAACAGACCGTCGAACGTGAACGTGATGATCTTCTGCGCGCCGTCGATGGCGTTGAGGTTGTCGCGGAAGCTCATCATGTTGCGGGTCCCCTGGGTCAGACCGAAGAGGCCGCTGTTGTCCTGTGGAAGCGAGAAGATCTTCGCCTCGCAGAGGATGTTCTGACGGGGCGGGATGAGGATCGCACGCGCGAGCCGCAAGATGCCCGAGTGACCATCATCACCCTGGTTTTGCCAGTGGATGAGGTCGGTCGTGCCGCCCATGTCGCCACTGATGCCACCGCCGGCCGGGAAGTACCAGGTCGGCATGTTGATGATGCTGTTCTTGAGCCCGGTGCCGAAGCTCCAGTGCAGCTGCTCTTCCGCCTGGAAATGCAAGCGGTAGATATCCTGCACCTGAGCAGGCGCCTGACCGACACCGATACCGCCGACCTGCCAGGGAGCGATCAGACCGTAGTCGCCGTTCTGAGCGAGCTCGGTGGCGACGCCACCATTGACGCGCAGGCGCGGATTGCGGAACCAGGTGAAGCAACGCAGAGCGAGCACGACGTGGCTCTGATCGGACGGCAGCGTGCTGCCGTTGATCAGGTTGGTCGTCGCGTCGGTACGTGCGCCGTTGTTGGTGAACAGGTTGGTGATGTCGCCGACCTGACCGGCAACGAAACCCGAGGTGCGGATCAGCGTATCGAAGAACGGCTGATGCACGCGCTCACGAATGGAAACTACTTTGGCCATGGGTTGAACTTCCTTTGCTAGGGCACCGTTTTTAATGAGGGCAGGTTCCTCGCGTCCCGTTGCAACGCCCTAAGCCCCGGCCCCCGGTTTTCCGGGATGCTCGGGGCTTGGGACGTTTTGGAGACGCTCAACTGATCAGCCGAACACTCCCTGACCGCCGTCGGTTTGCAGAATGCCCGCCGGCACCATCTCGGTGGCCGCTTGACCACGGTTGATGGCGCGAGTGCCGGCCCAGAGCGCGCCGTCGGTGGTACCCGGGATCCAGGTATTCGCCGAAGGCACCCGCTGGATGCTGTCACCGAGACCGGCCGCCGCTTCGTACGGAGCCACACCCACGCCGCCCACGCCGGCCGCCGCTTCGACGATATCGAGCTGACGCTCGAGATCACCGTTGGGGTCGATGTGGTTGGTGTTGCGCGTTTCCTGAGCACCCATACCGGCCGCCGCCTCGAACATGTCGGGGTTCTGACCGTAGTGACCCATGCCGGCCGCCGCTTCGTACGGAGCTACTCCGAGTCCACTCACGCCGCTCGTGAAGTACTCACCCAGGCCGCTCATCCCGTTGTTGGTGAAGTACTCGCCGTACCCGCTCGTGCCGTTGTTCGTGAAGTACTCGGACAGGGGCGTGTAGTGCGGCATGATGCTCGCGCCCACGCCGTACATGGCCGAGAGTCGCGCTGCCGTACCGTCCTCGTAGCCCGACAGCATCGCCGCTGCCTTGGGTTGGACCTTGTTCAGCACAGCCACGGCGAGGTTGTGCACCAGACCGAGCGCCATACCGGTGATGAGCGTGACCTTGGTCGCGTTGTCCTTGACCGCCTTGTTGGCGATGAAGGCACCGACCGGGAAGGTAATCGCTGCACCGATCAGCGCGCGGTAAGGCTGCAAAGCCTCGAGACCACTCGCCGCTGCAGGCTGCGCCGCCTCGGGTTTGCCGATCACTCGAGCAAGCAACTGCTCGGACACCAAGTAGGAGACGAGCTTTTGCGCACCGAAACCGGCGAACGCGAGCGCGCCGAGCTTGGCTCCGGCCACCAACGTGGTCATGAACCCTTCGTTACGACGGAACGCTTTGCGTCCGTTGCGACGATGACTGCGCCGACGATTGGCCTTGAGGCGACGTCGACCCGCACCCCGACGCCGACGCCGGTTCAGGTTGTACTGACCTCGACGTGCCGAGGATCGCATGTGGCGAGCCACCGAGCGCGACCCGCGCCGTGCCTTGCGCCGCGTGCGCCGAATCGTGCGCCGCTTGCGCGGTGCTGCCGCCTTGGCCTTGCGCCGACGCCGACGGGGAGCTGCCGCCCGCACCTTGCGCGTCTTGCGCCGCTTGCGCCAACCCTTGCGAGCCGCCTTTGCATGACCTGCGGCATCACCGCGCCAGTGATTGCGACGCAGCTTGCGCCGACGCCGACGGGGAGCTGCCGCCTTGACCTTGCGGCGCTTGCGACGAGTGACCCTGCGCTTGGGAGCAACAGCCGACACCTTTCGACGGCGACGGCGACGGCGGGGAGCCGCCGAGGCGCGCGACGCGGAGGAGCGACGACGCCGACGAGCTGGCCTGCTGCGAACCACGGTCTTGCGACGACGACTTGCTTTTCGCTTCAAACGACGCATCGATTTTCTCCCTTGGGCTTTCCTGGAACTACGGTTTTTCTTGAATTTCACGGTGTAACGAGCCGCCGAGCGCGCTCGTGCCGGCCGGCGCCGCCGAAGAGGCAGCCGCCCGCCATTGCGCGCCAGCCGCGAACGACCCCGAACCGGCGCCGCCGACCGACGGATCACGCGGCGCGCGCGGCTCGGCCCGACATTGCGACGGGACGCTTTGGCTGCCCGGCGAGACGCTTTCCCCCATCTTTGCTTCGCCCGTTGCATCTTGGCGACAAATGCTCGCTTTTGAGCCGAGTTCAGCTGGTGCCGAGCTCGACCGAGGCGGGCCTTGCGACCCCGCAAACCCGACATGGAACTGCGCGCTGAGCGGTAGGAGCCGCGGCCGTTGATGGCTGCAATCGCCGTCACGCCGGGGTTGCTACGAAGACTTCGGCCGCGCCTACGCGGACGTGCATAGCCGTAGCCTTCTACGTCTTGCTTGCGAATCTTGAACGCTCGACCGACTGCCGCCATTAGATAGACCTCTCCGCTTCCTGCAGAGCGGACTAGCGGTCCTGGCGAGCCGAGCTAGTTCGTTACGGTGATCTGCACCCTAAACGGGCTTTTTTCTTTCGTCAACTTTTTGGGCCGATCTTTCTTTCGATCGAAACCCATGCGTTTCAAGCCGCGCGCGGGCGGCGCACCAACCAGTAAGCACCGAGCGCGCCACCACCAATCAGTGCCCAGATCCCCCAACCCCAGTCCTTTTGTTGCGTCTTCAGCGGCGGCGGGCGCTTTCCGGTCGACGTGACGCCCGCTTTTTTCTTCTGCTCGATGGCGACCCTCACCGCAATCTGCGCCGCAAACTGCGACGTGATCTGGATTGCGACTGCCGCCTTAGCAGCAGCCAGCCGCTCAAAGAACTGACCCAGCATCGGCTGGATCACCGTTTGAGCAAATGCGGTCTGCTGAGCCAGGGTCGTGCCGGACTTACACCAGCTCGGTTTCGCGCAGTTGGGCGTTCGGATTTTTGCGGCGGCCTCGAATAGCTCGCACTGAAAGTAGTACCAACGATCGTGAAAGCGCGGAATGCACAGTCCACCTGATGCTGGCGTGTAGGGTGCAGGCGTCGGCCCCGTACTGGTTGCCCCAGGCTTACGGCACGCCATCGTATCGGTAATCGGCAGCCCACACGACCACTTGTACGCCGCGGACATCGATGCAGTGCGCGCATCCAAAATACAGAGCACCGATGGATCGGTCTCCATCATCGCTCCCGCATTTTTCAACGCAGTGGCAAGCCAGATAAACCCAGGTTTCTTGCCTCCGGATGACCTGCAATAGAGCACGTTCAGATCTTCGATCGTTTGGCGCCATACTAGCGCTGCGTTTTGTTCCGCCTTGATCAAAGCGTCATGCGTCGCGAGGTTTGCAGCCTCCTCGGCGCGCGCGCGGTTGTACTTCTCCCAGGCTTCCTTGTCCGGATTGAACACACTTTCGAACGCCGGAACGAAGTCATTCATGAACCAGTCGGCGACCGCTGCACCCACTACTCCACAGAGCGGAGCGGCGACTGCGCCAATTCCCGTCGCCGCACAGGCAGCAGCTGCCGCGGCACCCGCCGTGATCTTGACCGCATCCTTCACGCTGTCCGTGCTGATACCTTCGGTTTCCAGGTGATGGATACCGGCATCCGCGGCCTCATTACCCACCGTAACGTCGATGGAACCTTCCGCCGAAAATCCTGCATCGACGCCGAGCGCAGGATAGTACGGCAGAGGTTGGTAGCCACCGGTGAGATTGTTCGATGGGTACGCTCGGTAGCTCATGGTGCCCTCTATCCTACGATGCCGTCGGAGGTGACGTCCAATTTGTCGCCCACTATGATCGCGTGGAGCGCAGTGGGCGAATAAACTAGCAGGAAGGTTTCTCCGGTTTCCGGATGCTTGGCGGCGCCCAGTGTCGCGCGCGCAATCTGTACCTGATGAAACTCTCCACTGGGCTCCCCGTTCGGCAGATACAGCTCCACCTGGATGCCCAGGATCGGCGCGAGCACCGCAAACGTATCGGGCATTGGACCATTCAATTCCACCTTCGGACCCGCAACGCTGAGCTGGTCGGATGTTTGGTAATCCACCAGAAACCCAGGTCGCACGAGCAGATACTGATCACCCTCCCGGCGATGCTTGTAGTCTTCGAAGGCGCCCCGCTTCTTCCACTTGTCGCTCGAGTACATCACAGCGTGCACGAGACCGACCTCCTGCAACATCACCGGCCACTTCCAGTCCACACTGTGACTGCGCTCCATTGGACGGTCCATGAAGCTCTCTCGCAACCGCTTCGCGCTATCGTAGCTGTCGCGCACGTTCACTACATAGCGGCGGCTCATGCATGCGTCCCGCGCGCTCCACGTAGCCACGCGCCCACCAGTAGCCCGCAAATAAACATCGCGACTGGCGGAAAGAACATTCGGATCTTGTCGGCATCGTCGCCACCGCTGAGCCCACTGCGATCGAGAGGCACTATCACTCCCCTCGCCAGCGGTCCGCTTCCAATGGGAGTCGCCCCGCGTGGAAAGGGTCGTCCCGCTTCCACACTGGCCACCCCGATCGGGCTCGATCGGACCAGCCGCGGCGTCGGCAGATCATTTCCGATCCCCCTGCGTTCCGCAGTTTGGAAGTAGGCATAGCCGCCCCGATCTGGACGCCAGCTCGAGTAGATCATACCGCCGCTCGTTCCTTGAGCCACTTCGCTACGCTCTGTTGTTCCTCAGAGTTCATGCTCTTCCAGTAAGCTTCCAACTGTGCCGCGTAACGCCGCTCGACTTCATCGGACAACGCAATCGGCGCTTTCACGGCACGCTGCCGTTCGAGCTCCTCGAAGATCTCGACATATGCCGTGACCGCAGACACATAAAACGAGGTCACGCTTTGGTCGCCTCGCGCGTCGCCTTGAATTGCCGAACCAGGACGGGCGCGAAGACGACCAGTGCATACACACCGGCGCCGATCATGGCGTACTTCGCCACCGTCTCGAAACCAAACTGACCCATGGTTGCCGCTGCTCGAAAAGGAGCGGTTGCAATCTGCTTGTCAGGGTCGCTCAGCACATCGATACACTGGGCGGTTGCCTTGGTGTCGCCCGAATTCTGAGCCTGCTCACACATCTGGCGCACCAGACGATTCTTGGTGGACGTATCGGTCATCGCAAGCAGAAACCAGGCGATCACGGCGCACACGCCTACCGCAAGCAAGACCACGACCACTCCGCCAATCACGAGCACCACTAGCGGTGCGCCACCCAAACCAGAAGTAGAAAATTCTGGTTTCTTGATGGGCGCCAGCGCACCCACGCGGTCGAGCAGCGCAATGCCATCGAACAACGAGAAAATCATGTTCGCGTGCTGAGCGATGTCTGCTTCGCTGAGCCCACTGAAGTGAATACTCCCGATCGGACTGATACCGCGCGCCTTCCAGTCGAGCGGTGGCAGGTGCAGACTGATTCCGTACATTGCTGTCGTGTATGCAGCATCGATCATGTAGCGGTAGGCATCCTTGGCGATGTTGGGCGCCACCGCATCGGTCAGCATGTCCTTACCCGCGCGCGCGGCATCGAGCAGCGCATCACCGCTCATACTAACCACACTGTGGTAGACTTTTCGGAACGCCTCGAAGGCCTGATCGCGATCCGCAACACCCAGATCGAGCTTGCGCATCGTTGCGGTCGCACGATCGGAAGCCGGAATCAGGTAATCGTAGATGTACTCCACGGAGTACACCGAGTTCTTGCCGCGCTCGGCAAGCTCGCTCCAGTTCACACCACGGACAAGTCCGTGAGAGAGCTCGGCTACTTCTTCGAGAGAGGCCATGCGTTCACTGCGCCTTCGCGCCCTTCTTGAATCGTTGGTAACTGAAGTACGACGTCGCGAGCGCACCGGCCGCCAACAGACCGTACACCCAGGGACTCACCTGATTGAACGCAAGCCCGATGTTCGTGCGCCACGCCGGCACCGGCTCTCCAGAGAGCAGAAACCGCTTCACCGAAGGAGGCGCATTCTGCTGGATGGCCGCCTCGAGACCGGGCGGCGCCGCACCGAGCCCGAGCAACGAACCATTCTGGTAGTACTGCAGATGCCCCTTCTCGTAGGGGGAGCGGAAGTGCGACACATCCCAGTACGAACGCCCCTCGGGCCAGTTCGATCCGAGCCCCTGCAGGTACCAGACCTGACGGAGCGGCGCGTAGGAGTTCGCGGTCTCTGCGTAGCGGCGTTGCATCACTTCTTGCTCCCGTGGATCAATCCAGGAAAAAGCGCCTCGGTCAGTGCACCGTCATAGACCGGCGTCGCGCGACAGACCTCAGCCATCCTTCGAATGCGTTCGCGCTCTTCCTCATTGAACTCGCGCGCGACGCCGTCAACGCCAACCGGCAGGACCTTCGAGGTCACGCCGCCCGGCGCCGGCTCTTTGTCGCTCTCGCTCACGCAACCCAGCCCTTCTTCTTGGCGTAGTAGTAGAAGCCGGCGGCGCCGGCCACGACCAGACCCCCGGTCACCATCGTGGCCGCGCTGATCTTGCCCTTCGGGGGCGGCGGGGTTGTGATCGGCAGACCGGGACCGGTCGCCATGGGCGGCAGCGCAGGCTGAGCCACGACGGGCGGCGCTGCCTTACTGGGGGCGATGAACTCCTTGCAGTTCATGCCGTAGTCGTTGAGCCAGGTACCGCCAGTGTTGTCGGTGAGCCACTTGAGCGCGCCACAGAGGCGACCATCCATGATTCCAGTGACCGGAATGGTCTCGTAACCCTGACCAATCAGAAAGCTGTTGACCTGCTTCTGCACCGTGGCTGTGCGCTCATTGGCTTCCTGCCAAGGCAGCGCATAGTCCGATGGTTTGACGGTGGTGAAGGACTGCTCGGGCGCTTTGGTCCCTACGCGCGTCGGGTTGGTCCAGCCCTCGCAAGCGTTCACCTCGGGAATGGGATCGCCAGCAAATACGGACCAGTCCACCTTGTCGCGATTCACCTTGTCCGCGAGATGCGAGAATGCTCCGCAAGTAGCAGGCCCGAGCTTGCCGTCTTCGGAGATCGGAATGTAGCCGAGCTTCTTCAGCTGCGTGTTGATGTGCTGCTGGAACGTCTTCACGGTCGGGTCGGGAGTCTGGTTCCGATAGGTCCAACCGCCGAGACCGAGCCCCGAGAACGATCGCGCCATCTTGACTTTCGGACTAAAAATTCCGTTCATGTTCGTCGCCTTTTTCTACTTGCGATACGCTTCGAACGCTCGGTATCCACCGTACGCGATTCCCAGAACGATCGCAATTTGTAGGACACGTTCCAAAGTGACACCCGGACGCTTGCACTGAGGAAGCAGCATCGCGGGACAGTTTTTCAGATCCGGACGGAGCGCTGTGATGGCCGCCACGCTGAGCGGCTCATCCATAATCCTCCACCACTCCTTACAGGTTTCGTCCGTCCAGACGCCATTCGCAGTGATCTTGGCGCCCTTGTCGATCAGAGCCGCTTGAATATGCACCGTGAGGTGGTCGAATTGGCCCGGTCGCGCCATACACATCAGGTTGAACGCAGGGCTATCCACCGGCGTTGCGGCGGCCGAATCGGACCGGAACCAATCAGCAATAGTCATTTCAGCGCTTCATCCTCTTCTTCAGAAAGTAGACCGCGCCGACCACCGCCACACCGCCAGCCAAAAAGGCTAGCGCGCGCTTGGTACTACCAGTCATGCCTGCCGACATCATCATGGGCGTAGCCGGTGCCGGTGACATCGGCGTAAGAGGTGCGCCAGGCGGCGGCGCCTTCCCACCGCAGCCCTCCGACTTCTTCTTAGGAATGGTCTGTCCCTGACAGGTGTCGGGGTTCTTGAAGATGGCGTTGGTCTCGATGGTCAGGCGGTTGCGCGCGCCACACGTCGCCGGCCCAAGCTTCCCGTCCACGGTGAGCGGACAGTAGCCAGCTGCATTCAGAGCAACGTTGGTGGTCTCCTGCAGCTTCTTCGTAGCCTCGCTGACCTGACCCCACGGGTACTGCGAGGCATCGTCGCCGAGCCCGGAGATGTTTCCGTCGAAGATACCGCCGCCGCGCACCTGCGGCTTGAAGATCCCGCGACCGGTATCCCAGGCGCCGAGCCCATTCAGCTGCTCCTGCGAGGGAATGATCACGTCTGCGGTCTGCGCGATCACCGGAAACGAGAACACCGGCCGCGTGTAGATGGGTCCACGAAACCGAGTGGGCCAGGGGTGCAGGTGCACCTTATATGGCGTGGGGACGCCCAATACCTTGCTCATAGCAGTCCTTTCTGTTCCAGAGCTTCGAGCGCCAATTGGGCTGCGACGACGCGACGCTCATTTCTATCTGGATCCGTGATACTGCCCAATGAAGCGAGCACCTCACCGTCCGTGTCCTTCAGCGTCGCAACTAGGATTTCACTCACCGTTGCCGGGTCCACGTCGCCCAAACTATCCGCCCCATCCGGATCCTCGTCCCACTCGGTATCCCATTGCAGGCTCTCTGCGACTTCTTCAGCGTGCGCCAGGAGCACTGCGGTCGGGATGCGGTGACCCACCGCGCGCGGAAAACTGTCGTGCTCGCTGAAAAACGCGACCCGCTTCTTGAATTCGGGATCGGTGCTCGGGCGTAGATGGAGCTTCCCGTACGTATCCCTGAGATCCTTAACGAACCGCTCGTAAGCTGCGTCAACTAGCCCGTGAATCGTTTTGAGCGCGCGCTCGGTTGCGCCACCCTTAGCATCCACCACCGCGAGCCACCCGTTACTGCGCCCCGTGAGATAGACCTCGCCCACCCACTTGTAGCGCTTACGTAGCACCTCTGCGAATTCCTCCACCGCGACCTCGGTGTCGGCTTCGAGCTGCGCATCACTAAGTAGCGGTACGTCCGGATACAGCACCGGCAACTTGACGTCGAATTCGTACACGGCGCCGACGTCACCGATCTCGTACTTCTGCTCGTACCGCATGGTCATGACAGATCAAAATCGCTTGTTGTTGAGCGCGATCGCTGCCTCGATACCGAGTCCGATGGTGCCGCCGAATACTCCCGCCACGATACCCCATGCTGCGTACTTCCCCTCGCTGTCGCGCGACGGCGCCACGGCCTTGCCCACGAAGTAACCGGCACCGGCACGGATGGCGATCCCGAGCAGCGCCCCGAACGCCAACGCAGCCGGACTGAACCCTCCCGTATCACTGTCGGCACCCAGACCGCGCACCGCCTGTAGCAGTCCCCGCATGGGATGCTGCGCGCCGGCCATGATCTCACCGCTTACCGCGCGCTGCTGCGGGACAGCGCGGCGCGGCTGATAGGGCTGAGGGATCAGGGAGGTGGTCGCACCGAGCCCGTCTGGCGATCCACTCACCGACGGCACATGGCTGATCGTCACCGGCTCCTCGAGCCGCTGACCGTTCATATAGAGAGGGTAACCGAGTGCGGTGCTCATTTTCGACCTTTCTTTCCACCTTTCATGACTGCATACACGGCGCCCGCGGCGAGTCCCACCGCCACCGTCACGCCCAGCATCTGCAGACCCGTCATCTTGGGTGGGACCGCAACCGCGTCGGCCCCGATCGCGATGGGGTTCTGCATCCAGTTAGCGATCGAGCGCTTCTGCATCGGGGCGGACTGCAGATAGTTCAGGATCTGCTTGGGCTGCTGATAGAGCCCCTGCTCGATGTGTGCGATTTCCGCCACGCTATCGATCGCAACCGCGCCGCTCGGCACCGCCACGATCGGGCGCCCCGTGGTTGCGTCCCGCACCTCACTCTGGGACCAGGGCCGCTCGCGCGCGTGGTAGCCCGGCAAACTGAAGCGCCCCGCAAATACTCCCGCATCGGGGTAGATGTTGGGACTGCTGCCTGGTGGATCAAAGATCCCGTTCGCTTGCACGTCATCGCCCTCGGCGAGAAGCGCCAGCTCATTGCTCGCCCAGGCCTGATCGGTGCCCTCATCCTGCACGTCGATGTCGGTGCCGGCAAGCATGCGTCCGTAGCGGCGATCGATCAGCGCCTGATAGGCCGGTGCCGTGTGCGACGTCGCACGCATGTCGGGCGGACCCATCTCCACCATCGTAGGAAGATCGCCACCCGCAGGCTGAGTCGGGTAACTCGGGTAGCCCGGGTACTGTCGAAAAATGCTTTGGGTCATTTACGCAGCCTTCTTGGGTTTCTTGAACGTTCGGTAGAGCAGGTAGCCGCCACCCACCACCACGACCGCGAGCAGCCCTCCCTTGATCATGTTCGCCTGCTTGATCTCCTCCTCCTCTACTATAGGAGGAGGCGGCCCGGGCGGGGGCGTGGTGACCACCACCGGCGGCGGCAGTGAGGGACCTCCGGGCGGCGGCACGGCGGGCGGGGGCGTGGTGACAGCCGGCGGCGCGATCGGGGGCTTGGGCTCAGGGCGGAGCTTGGGTTCCGGCGGAAACACCAACGTCGTGGGCGGCACGGGCTTGGGACGCAAGTAGGGCATGCCCGGCTGGGGACCGCAGACGGGCAGTTGGGCCGCGCCACACACGGAACCGTACGACGGCAGCGCACCCAGTCCCTTGACCGTGGTGCGTGTGATCTCCGCGCACTGCGCCGCCCACTGATCGTGCCACGACTGCAGCACGCAACCGGGGTAATCCGGTGGAAGCTTCAGTAGCCACTGCGTCGCGACCTGCGCTGACTTCTTCTTGTTGATTGCGGCGGTCGACGCGATTGCAGCGGCGCGAGCATTCATCGCTGAGGCATACGCCACCTGTTCGGCGTTCCACCTCTTGAGATCGTTTTGGTAGTCGGTCACCTTCGCGTTGTACTGTGCTTGGAGATTCGTGACGACTCCAGCCCAGATGCTCCTGGCAGTCTTGTAGGCCGCTTCTTCCGTCTTCCATTTGGCGTAGTCCGCCTGCCACGCTGCATACTGCGCACCGTAGTCCGCGAGTGCACCGAAGCCTGCGAATGCTGGATTGACCTTGCGTACGAATGAGTAGCTCATTGATCGATCTTCCACGCCTTCCAGGTTTTCACCCGACTCAGCATTGAGGCCTCGGTAGTACCGGCTACGGGATCACACACAATCCATTCTCCCGAACGCGGCTCGAGTACGCGCGTGAACACGTGCGAGTAGTGGCCCGGATCTCCGAACCCCACTGTCACGAACTCCGTCTCGCGTCCTAGCTGACGACACATCGCAGCGATCCAGAGCGCGATGTCATCGCAATCACCCACGGCTTTGCCGCGCTCCAGAATCTGTTCGCAGATGCGCTGAGGATCCTGCACCTGTTCGACGGCCACCGCGTCGTTCGAGTAGCGAATGCGTTCAGCGGCGAAGTTACGCACCGCCAAGATTTCTCCGAGGTAGTCCTTGGGCTGCAGCTCTCGTACGATGTGGTCCTTCATCGTACGCACCAAAATGGAGCGCTCGCCGCGATCACCCAGGCAGAGCCGGATCATCAGCCGGATCGTGTCGCTCGGCCCATTGAAGTGGGCCAGAACCTGGGGCGGGGCGTCGGCGATGGGGGTTGCGGAGAGCATGGCTGTGCCTAGCTGGCCGCTTGGCTCGACCCGCACCGCCAACGCTACCGGCGATCCCGCCCCTAGTGCAAGTTTTCGGGCCGATCAGTGTACGACCGGTGACTTCGCCAGCGCCAACCTAGCCGCCGCCTTCTTTTTCTGCTTGCTTCCCCGTTTGACGACCAATTCCTCGAACCCCTCGAACATCCCGTTGATCAACTCCCGCAGGTAGCTGAATCGTCTCTTTAGCGGCATCCTCCACACTATCTCCGTGAATGCTTGCAGCAGACAGCTGGTCGCTACCTGGTGGTCGTTTCTGACGTACGCCGCTTGAGCGGTTCGTAGCATCGACCGCATTCGCGCTACCTCGGTCTTGGTCGGCGGTCGCCTCATATGAGCTTGCCCCCGTTCAGGGGAGGACGCGATTTGTTGTAGCTGGTCTTTTCAGCGATCGCTCGTCCGAGCGGCGCCTGAATGAAGTGCGCGACCTCGCAGACGATCATCAGCGCGTCTCCCAGCTCGACCGGCATTCCTTCGGGCTTACCATCTTCGTAGCGTAATTCGAAGTCGCCACGCTGCAGACACTGAAACGCTTCCCCGAGCTCGGACTGGGCGTGGGCAATGCGCGACGCAAGGAAGTACGGAGCGCGGTTGGGAGCCTTGAACTTCTCGGGATAGAAACCGAGCCTCAGGCGCATCGCGTACACGCTCTCTCCGATCTGGGCGAGCACACCGTATCGATCCTGAGCTTTCAGTTGCTCTTCGAGATGATCGGCCAGTGTCTCACAGTGATCACATACGGGGCGCGTGAGCAGGTTCCCATTCGGATATCGACCAATATGCCGTAACCGGTGAGTAGGCTTCGCGGCGCGCGCACAGAACGTACACGGATGGGTGTTGTCGCGGCCTCGATCAAATGTAGCGCGAGCAGTTACCGGATCCATGTCAGCCCGCTGCGGCGCCCATGCGTTTTACGCTGACCATGATCTCGCGCAGGTACTTCTGTCCTTCACGGCGCACGAGCGGACTGTCGCTACCGCCGGGTAGCTGTTGGATGGCTTCCACCAGCAGCTCCACCGACACTTGAGTTGCTACCGACATAGCGGCTTGAATTCCATACTGCTGCACAATTGCTTCCGCAAACTTATCCGGCGGTGCTCCCGCTTCGAACGCGGGCTCCAGCGCGGACCGGAGCTGATCAGCTAGAGCGACCAACTGAGGATCCAGTGCTGATTGCTGCGCTTGGGCCGGCGGTAGCGATACATCGGGTGGCGACGGGTGAGGTTGGGCCGGCGCAGGGACGGGTGCCGGCGGCGTATCCAGCTGTTGTGCTTCCGCAAATGTTTGCGGGCGCGGACCGCTCGGCGGAGCGGGACGCTGCTGACCACGAGGCTCGACGTACTGCGGTTCAGCGCTGACCGCTTGCTCGAACTCGGGCCCGTCTTCTGTAGCAAACGCGGGACGTCTACCTGCGAGGGCGCGCGGGCGCGTATGCGGCGCTATCTGGCCCGCTTGCATGTGCGCGGCCGCCTGCATGCGCATCCGCTCGTCCATCCGGATCTGCTCGGCCTGCTCGGGGCTCATCTCGGGGCGCGGCCGGACGATATCCATCGCGCCCTTGATCACTTCGGGGATTTTCGGCAAACCCGCCATCGCCACCTGCGCTACCAGCGTCTTCCAGTCCGTCGGCTGCTGATCGCCTCCGGTGTCGCGCACGAACCCCAAGTCCTCCGCGGTCTTGGAAAACTTCGCCACCTGTTTGGCTACATCCTTATTGTTCTCAGCTTCCACCCGGTAACGCTCGGCTTCCGCGCGCACGCGGTCGAGCTCGTTCTTTAGCGTAGCGAGCTGCGTCTCGTAACCAGACTTCATGTTCTCGAGGCGTCCCTCGAAGTTATTGCGCTGCGACTCCATGTCCCGAGTATGGCCGCGCTCGGCATCGCCGACCCGCTCGTCCGCCCGGCGCTGTGCCGCCGCGATATCCCTATCGAAGTTCGCACGCATCTGCTCGATAGCATCCCGTGACCGCCGCTCAGCTTCCTGCACTCTGGCGTCTGCGCGTTCACGCTCTTCCCGCGCGCGACTCTCGGCTCGCTGCTCCGCGTCGCGCACGCGAGCATCCGCGCGCTCGTCCGCAGCGCGCACCTGACGATCCAGGTTGTTGGCTTGCTCACGGCTACGCTCTTCCATATTGCGTAGTTGCGTCATCAACTCGGAGATGCGGGCTTCCAGTGCGCTATTGTTACCCTGCATAAGAGGCTGCAATGCCTTGACCATCGCAATCGGGTCGTGGTTTGCGCCAGTGGCACTCAGCATCTCGATTCGATCCTTGTAGGTGCGATCAATTCGCTCGATCTCGTCACGCTTTGCCTGTTGCACACGCTCGAGTTCGGCGTTTCGCTGTTCAGCAAGGATCGTCAGCGAATCCTTTTCTCTTTGCACTCGTAAACGCTCGGCGGTATCAGCGCGCTCACGCTCACGATCCAATCGAGTCTCCGATCGGACCTCTCCGCGTTCCTGGTGACCGAGCTCGACTTCACGCAGCCGCGCATCGCCGGTGCTCGCTGGTCCCCGATGACGAAGTCCTGGTTGCATCATGTTCTGGTCATCCTCTGCGTACATGGAGTCCGTATTGGGCGGACCCGGAAAGTGGACCTTGATTGGCTTGGTCAGCGCCTTCACTTGGAGCTTATTGTCGGGGCCGTACACCGCGCCGTGTCGCGGCGGACCGTAGACAGTGAGCTCGTAGGCGCCGCCACCGTAGAACTCTTGAAACTCCGGCAGCGTAATCGGAGTTTCAATCGGCTGTTGCACTCCCGAGCACGCGAGCCCACTGAATGACTTGGGCCACTTCCGATCGATGTAGATGTAGTGGCTACCGTCACCAATCGGAAAGATGGAGTACAGATCAATCAGATTACGCGGGATGTTGTCGCCGTAGTCCGGCACCTCCGCGTCCTCAGTAAACGTCACCGGTCCCATGCTGGACTTCTGCCGCAGTTGCGGATTGGGCTCGGCCGGAGGAATGAATCCATTCTCCGTCAGCATCTCCGCACGGTCGGCAACTTCTTCCACCGACGGCAACTCCTCGTCTACCTCATCCTCCTCGGTGTCGTTGGTACCATTACTGAGATGGCGCTCCACCACATCCTCGAGCGAGCGCACCGACCGCACCTTAACCAGGGGTTCCCCGTTGGGGCCCTCGACCGCTGCCGAGCCGGGGGCGCGCTCGGTGCGCGCGCGCGCTTTCTCTGCGCGCGCACGCGCGGCACCTTCCTTCATCTTCGCCAAACGCTCAGGGCTCAGTGTGCGCTTCTTGCGCGCTGGCTCAACCGGCGACTCGGTAGATTCACTCATGGCGATCAGTTTGCCGCTGGATCGACCGTAGCCGACTCCTCTTCTTCTTCATCATCGTCATCCTCGTCGTCCGTATCCTCGGACTCTTCACTCATCGTGACTTCGTCCAGAAACTGGACCTGCTTGTCGACCCGAGCTTCGAGCGCGCCACGCACCTCGCTGGTCGATGGCACTTCAGCAAGCAACGCCAGCAGTAGCGCCTTCAGCTCGTTAGCTTGCTCCGGCAATAGACCCGGTTCGTCTTCGGTGGATGCCTGAGCCAACAGGCCACCCAAATCCTCGTCGACTCCGTCCGCCCAATCCTCGAGCTCCGCCAAGGTCCCAAGTACCTTGTCGAAGCCATCAGTAAGGATCGACATCACGGTATCGACCAACTCTGCAGGGAGCTGCTCCGGGTTGAGCTTTCCATCCTTCATGCGCTTGTTCAGTCGCTCGAAGTTGGCGCGCGATTCCTGAACGATGGCATGTAGCGGCTGGAGTAGATCGGATGATTCAATGGTTACATTTCTCGCCATGATCTATTTCTCTCTTTCGGTTTAGTTTTTGCTACTGAAGATGCCGCCTACGCCGTTGCTCTTCAGTGCTGCTAGTTCGGCTGTTGGATCGAAAACTTCTTGATCGGTGACCTTCTTGGTCGCGCGCTCGATGAGCTCAGCGTCGCCCCGATCGAGCTGCGCTTCGCTTACGGTGTCACGCGGGTTACGAATCTCGCATGCGAGCACCATGCTGTCGCGCAGCGTCACGTACTCCCCGTTGTCGGTCTTCTGCGCAAGGCAGACACGCTGCACGAACTTACGATCGACGTCTCCACCGATGTCCGTGAGCGACCGCGCGTAGTACTGACACGCCGGGCGCACCGGCTCGACCTCGGACCAGCCGCTCGCTTCCCCGCCCACTCGATGGAGCACCCACCAGATCGCGCGCACCACCCAACTCTTGCGCTGGTAACGTCGCCTGAGCAGCTCGCGCGTCTCCACTCGATAGGAACCGTCCGGTGCGCGCGACACTTGGACGGGATCGAATATCTCGATAACCTCACCCCACTCGTTGCGGATCACGAACGAGCTCGTGTCCGCCATGCAAACCATGGTGTCCACGCGCAGCGGCGGCGCCGCCATCATGGCGCCGAGGTTGATGTGCTGCGGCATCCCGTCGGCAGGATTTACCCCCATCGCCATCGGCGCCGGAGCATGCTGATAGAGCTCCTCGTCCGCCGAGGCTCGCTCGAACTCGGTTTTCATTCGGATACCTCAGTCTTTGGAGGTACAGCATTCGGGCCTTCGGTTTCAAGAGCCAGTTGCTGCTTAATTGCAGCGATCCCGGCTATAGAGGGCAAAACGTGCTCCGTCTTGTGCTCATCGCGCACCTCGGCAAAAATTGGGTCGATTTTGGGGACCTTGCCGCCCGTGGCCTTGTAGAGCTGAAAATGAAGCTTTTCGATGCCTGCTAACATCAGATTCTGGGCGTTACCGTGCTGGATGCTTTCCCGGTAGTAGCTCGCCTGCCAGGTATTTCTCTCCAGCACCGCGTCGTTGATCTTGGTGAAGAACTCTTCGGCGCGGCGCTGCTCCACCTTGAGGGCGCGCGCCAGCTCGTCGACCTCCCGAACCAGTAGCTCGCGACTCTCGTGATTGATCCCGCCTACCACCCGCACCGACTCGCGCGCGGTGCGGCGCGACCAGATCCAGAGACCGAAAAATAGCCCCGCCCCTAGCCAACCAGCGACCGCCAATCCAATCATGAGAATCATTGAGTTACCGTTTTCTTAATTGGTTTCCGATAGTTACAGTGTTGCACGTGGAACATTATGCGCTCCGTGCCGCGAGTGGCGCCACGGAAACCACCCCGGCTATCGCCACGGCGGTGGCGATCAGGAGGCGCCGATCCCGACTGCCAAGTGGGTGCTGAAGCTGCTTCCGCACCTTCCGGGCCAGGCTCCGCTCATCCAAACCGAGCGTTTGGCATATCAATTGCATATCCATCTCCACCACCGGAATATTGATGGTCCTGGCTACCATGCGCAGCATGTAGCGGACCGCCTCAATGTGCTCGGGGGGCTCCTTGGTGTTGAGCGGCGGCCCGAGGGCGAGAATGGCCGGCGGTGTACGCTCGAGAACGATGTCGAGCACCAGGCGATGTACGGCCGCCTTCTTCAGGAGAGTAGCGGTCGAATTTTTGAGCTTGCTCCCGAGTAGAACGTCGCAATCCAGGGGGTTGACGATAGGCAGCGAGACGTCGACCACGCAGTAGCCCATCGAAGCCAGGCCGGGAACGATCCCCAGTGCAATCACGAGTTCTCGGCACTGTGACGCTGGAAGACCCGCTGCGTCAAGCCTCATCCTGGTGTCAAGTTAAAAGCACACTCTGGATCAGCGGTTCCGTCGCTGTTTTCGTACACGCCGTCGCTCTTTACGCTCGGAGGTTGGCCGGCGCTTGGGACGTTCAATGCGGGCTGCCGCCGCGACTGGTGTGATCGGTACCGCCTTCGGGAACGGCGGAGCCTCGAGCACGTAGGGTTTCATTGTTACGGACGGGTCAGGGTCGGGCGGCACTCCCTGTGGCACCTCGATCGCGCCGTCGATGGGTCGCCGCTTCGGGAGAAACGGCGCCGGGACAGGATGACCGGTGAGCGCGCAACCGAGCGCCATGATCGACTGCAGTGGGGTCAGCCTGCTCCGGTGCACCGCGACACCAACCTCTGCATGAACTCGGAATCAAACGCAAGCAGAAATATGTGCTTAGACCGGCTGCCCCGGGGGGCCGCGCGCCGCCTCAGCCAGCCCCGCTTTTCCAAAGTATGGAGCCGGCGCTCGGTGGCTGTGTAGTTCTCGCTCACGGCGCGAGCGAGTTCACCGATGGTCATGCCGCGGGCAGCGCAATGCAGAGTAGTTAGGAGTTTCACCTGGTGCTCGGTGGGCGCGCGCTGCGTCATGAGTGCGGCCCATCCGTAGTACGTAGGTTGCTATCCACGAAGGCGAGACCCATCACCACGAACCCCGGCGGCAACCCGAACGAGTCGCGCAGGATGTAGGTCACGAGCGTAAGCTCCCAGTCACCGCTGAACGCGCCGAGCTCGGGATCGAACTCCAGTAGCAAGAGCTCGTCTCCTATTCGGTACTCTCGATCGTCTTTGCGAAATTCGAACGGCTTACGACGCGAGCGCACCGCCATGAATGGTTCGGGCCAACACTTGAGCTCGTGCCGTCGTGGCAGAGCAGGCGGCGTGACCCGTCGAATGGGAGGAGGTCGGATCATGTGGTTCGCTGGATCAGTTTCTCGGCTAGTCCCGTTGCATAGTCAACGAACCCATCGATCTCGACCGCAGCACGCAGCACCATCAACTGGGCGGCTGCAACGGGATTCGCTTGGGAGAATGTAGCCAGGCGCTCTTCAATGTCAGCATACGGCACCGACTTGTCCTGGCTGAGTAGCTGCACAAACCGGCGCCAGGCTTGCGTGGCTTCGTGTGCCTCCGGATGGGTCCGGATGTACTCCTCGCGAAAGCGCGCACGGAGTGACTTAGACAGATCGTTGTTCTCTAGGATCGCACACAGGATCTTCGTGGCACACTCGGTCTTGTTCATCGCGTGAGCTCCTTCAAAAAAAACACCCCCTTCTCTCCCAAGAGTCCAGTAATCCGTTGTCAAGAAGAGAAGGGGGCGGCCCATTACGGGCACCCCTCCACACCACCATGGTGCGAAGGAGCGAGGTCTTAGCTTTTGGTGATCCGCTGCCAGTACGCTTCGGTATTGTAGAGCCACGCGAGTGCAGCGCGCACGGTCTCGACATCGGAGCACTCCACCAGCGTGGCAATGTTGCCTCCCAGGATCGAAGCCACCTCCCGCGAGGTCAGTGTGCGCACGGGACGCGGGTCGAGCGCTTCGCCGCCCGCGACCCCCTGTTTAAGTTCCCGCTCCCACCGATCCGCTTCGGCGTTGAGAGCCATAGCGAACCGCTGGTGATGCTCGTCACCAGATTGCGCACACAGCGCTGCCGCTTCTTCGCGTAGCTGGCTCGGAGAGGCATAACTGGCTCGCAGGAGCTGTGGGGTCCACTGCTCATCGGGGATGTCGCTCGATTTGATCATGAAGTCTTCCTTTGTTTAATTCGGGATCAGGTTCTGCTCATTCACGCAGTACACGCACACCAGCGCGACGTGGTCGGCGGTGCGAGCAGCTAGCTCTTCATCGCACTGCTGACACACCAGCACTCCCATCTCCTTCTTGGTCGGCGGCTCGTAGACGGCAACAGGGCGTTCGCGTTTCGCGACATGCTCACAGACCACGTACCCGGACACTTCGGGACGGCTCGGGTGCAGGGTGCAGCGCACGTGAGGATAGACGGGGTCGCTCATTTGGTATCCCAATCGGAAAAGTCAGCGCTACGGTCGAGGTTCTTGAAAACCATTTTCTTGGCATCAAAGTACACGAACGCGGTACCCGGCGGACCGTTGCGCTGCTTGGCAACAATGATCTCCGTCTCCCCGTCCTTCTCCGACTTGTCGTAGTAGCCGCGCCGGTAAAGCAACAACACATTGTCGGCGTCGTTTTCGATCGCTCCGGACTCACGCAGGTCACTGAGCTGCGGGCGCTTGTCCTTGCTGTTCCGGTTTTCCACCGCGCGGTTCAACTGACTGAGCGCCGCCACCGGCAGCAGTAGCTCCTTGGCCATCTCCTTGAGCCCGAGGGAGATGGATGCGATCTCCTGCTCGCGACTGCTACCACCTTGGCGGCGCACCCCCTTCATGAGCTGCAGGTAATCCACGGCGACCAGGGAGAGGCGGCGAGCCTTGCACGGCGTGGTGCCATTCAGGATCTCGCGATTCAGTTTCTTTGCAATGGCGCGTATCTCGAGCACCGAGCGCCCGGGTTTGTCGTCGATCCAAATCGGGTAATGCTGCAGAGCGGCCACAGCATTCACCAGATCCGTGTACTGCTCCTTACTAGGCCCGTACTTTCGGATACCCTCTAAATCGATCCCTGCATGCGAACACACGATACGCAGCGCCACCTGAGCGCGCGGCATCTCGCCTGACCACAAAAACACTCCCTCGGGTAGCGTCTCGGCATCTGGACGCGGCTTGGCAACGTTGTGGATCAACGTGGTGACCAGGCTCGTCTTGCCCATACCCGGGCGCCCCGCAATGACATTTAGATCACCGTCATGGAGTCCGCTTATGATCTGGTCGAGGTCGGTGAGTCCCGTGGAGATCCCTGTCGTGAGCTGACCACGTTCTCGAGCCTGCTGCAAGCGTTGGACCTCGGTAAACCCTGCTTGCGCAACGTGCTCCATCGTGCCCACGCGATCGTGGTGCGCAAGCTCACTAATGGATTGCTCGAACTTCTCGATCCACTCTTGCTCGTTGCCGATCGCGCCGTAACCCTCGGCGGTGATGATCTGTCCGATGGACAGCACCTGCCGCACCTTCCACTTATTGACGATGGTCTGGACGTGCTGCTCGATGTACGCAGTTGCCGGTTGGTACTCACTCAGGGTGGCGAGGTACGGTGTGCCGCCCACTTGCGCGAGCCGGCCCTGGTTACGAAGCTCGGTCGCTACCGCTACGACATCCACCTGCTTAGCGGCGAGCTGTAGGGTTACGATTGCATCGAAGATACGGCGGTTGGCGTCGGCGTAAAAGTGCTCCGATTGGAGTAGGTCGTAGACGCGATCGAACGTTGTCTCGCAGTACTGAAGAAGGGTACTCAGCACCATGCCTTCCGCGTCGAGGTCACACGGAGGGGCGCGACCGGAAACATCCGGTCGAAGCGGGACAACGTTTTCGGTCATGTGGCGACGAGAGCTATCTGGTTCAGCGAGTCGATATTGAACGCTTGAAGGTACTTGGCTTCGTCGTGCTTGCGCGTAAACGTCTTACTCAGGATCAGCATGCCGCGTTGATGCTGCCAGCGTTTCTGAAACAGCAAACTGAGCTCGTCCCAGAACCAGTCGGAAAATTTACCGAGCTCCACGTTGTCGATGACGAGAAAGTCAACTTCAGTCAGCACCTGCGTGGGGCGCTCATCGCGCTGGTCCATGTAGAGATGCATCTCCTGCAATAGCTCCCGCGCATCAACAAATCGTGCCCAGAGGCCGCGGCGCATTCCGAGGCTGTTGTAACCCTTAAGTATCTCACGCAGCATGGCCACACCGAGCTCGGTCGACTTCGGACCCGGGACGATGCCGACCGGACCTTCGTTGAACCGACTCAGGAAGTAGTCCTTGATCAGCGCGCCGTATGCTTGCTTCTGCTGTTTGGTCCAGGTGCGCGTCAGCTCGGATGAAACCGCACCGCTGAGCCGTTCCGGCACTCCAAACTGTTGGAGACGGTTTCGAATCTGAAATTCACGCCAGCGGTCGCCGCAGCTCACCGAGCTCGGGATACCGTTCTGTAAAACTGGTACGTGACCCTTCGGTAACTTCGCTTCATGGTCCTTACAAGCCCCACCATATGAGGGGCAGTTAGCGCACAGCTTCAGTCTGTATTCGGCGCCGTCGTAGTAAGAAATGGTCTCGGCCAGTAAGCCGTCTTCAGTCAAAGTCGATGGGAAGACCTGAGCCAACATCGGGTACTTCTGTCGTAGATAGGGGTGAGCTCCCCCCGCCTCGGCCATTTCGTTTTTCATGACCGTTTGGTCGCGCTCGAGATGTTGGTGCAGCTTCGCGAGCTCGACCTCGAGAGCGGTCTGCAGAGCTTGCGTTGGATTTTCGGTGTCCATTTTGCTCCGAATCTGGTGAATTCGAAAAAGTCTGCGGGGTCTCGATACTTAGGAACGGTTCGGGAACGGTTCCAGGAACCGTTCCGAAACCGTTGGATGCTGATGCTGATGCCGAGGGTGATGTTGAAGATGATTTTCCGGAGGGGGGACCGGGGGGTGGCGCACCGGACCAACTGAGCTCACCGCGCGACTGTTTCTTGCCAGCGACTACACGGCCAAAAGTGTCTTCCCAGGTGTCGAGCACAGCGCGCTGTTCGGGTTTGATGGCCCAACGCAGGCTCTCGATGTGGTCGTATTTCAACTCAGATTCCGGGAAGTTACGCCACACATCGAACCAGCTTTTGAGCACATTCGGGTTCGGCGGAACGGAGTATTTTGGTGCGCTTGGAATTCTGACTACACGGTAAGCTGGGTCGTAACAGACCATCTCGACCTCGATGAGGCGCCCTAAATCCACCTCCACGGCGCCGCTGGGGCGGCGTAGAGCGGCTGACAGGGTCGCGATCGAGGTTCGCATCAACCCGGGGAGCGAAAGGCGCTCAGGGCACGTCAGGAGCAGCAGGAACACCAATCGCTCCCCGTCCGACAGGAGAATAAACTTTTGGTCGTCCCAGATTGCGGGCTCGACCGGCCACGGACCATTCTTCGCCATGGGGGCGGAGTCCCTCAGCCGGTGGCGAGTTGGTTACTGGGCCTGATTATGCGTCGCGCGGCATCGCGGATGAGCCGGCGCAGTACGTCCGAACGGTTCAAGCGTTCGTGTTCCATGAGCCGCTCCAGGAGCTCTCGGTCGTGCCGATCGAGGATCAGGTTGAACTGTCCTTGAGCACCCAATCGACGGCGTTTCAGGCGACTTGAGGATTTTTTCGTGGTCGTCATGCGTGGGACCCACGTCTATATCGGATGTGGATAATTGGTGGCAACCAATTTGCCACGACGTGTCAAACTGGTGTTGCAAGTTGCACCAGAGCAACCAGAATGTATGTAACGGATCTGGTTGAGAAAGTTTCCGCGCTCTGGCGTTGGCAGAAAATCTACTGACCGGAATTAAATGTCTACTTCGGGGATTCCCCGCAGTAGCGCGTCCCTTTGCTGCGGGAGACGGCACTGGTTGGGACATGGTACCTAAACCAAATATGCGCAAACGTGATGACGGACGAAGGGTTGGACCGGCGAAGTACTTCACCGAAGAAGAAATGGCTCAGATCGGATTCAGGTTGGACCATAGGGGATGGATGGTGCCGGTGGATTCAGGTAAACCGCTTCGCGCCGGACCTGCTGTGCGACTGTCGGGCGGCTGCACGCTGATCAAGCTGATTCGGTAAATTCAGAACAGTGGATAACCGCTGCACAGCTTGTCCTCGGGTTGCTTGCGCAACCACCCGACCGCGCAGTCGCGCGAACAAAACGTCAGCATCTGATTTGCGATCGTCATCGTCAGGCAGAGCTCGATCACGCCGGCCCCGAATGGACAAATTATCTTGAGCCCGTCCGTACGATAGAGCTCCATCTCACAATGGGAGCATTCCACGGCGCGACACACCCGGACATCCGCAGGTAGATGGTGGTTGCGGTACGCGCCCTCGAGCATCTCCGATTCCGTCGGCAGCAGGATACGCTCGTTGTCGTTATCGCGCTCTGACCACGCGACGCGCTCGGATGACAGGTAGGTCGTGCGAAAAATCGTCATGCACTGTTGTGGAGACCGGACCTCAATCCTTCGCTCCGCCCTTGCCTTTACCGCGACCCTTCGTTTTTTCGTTCTCTGGCGGCGGCGCCGTCTGTGGCGCGCGCATCGCGGCGGCAAATGCCAGCAGTTTGTCGCCGCGCATTATGAGTACGTTCCAGTTCTCATCGTAGGTGATACCGATGGTCTCCGAGCCTGCCGCTTTGAGTGCCGGTAGCAACACCGCGGGGTCAAAGTGCACATCGAAAGCGCCGTCACCTTGTACCTCGAGCATGTCTTCGCCAGCGTGATCCGAATCCACCAGATGAACGGTCAGCGCGCCAGCGCGCAAGTTGACCCGGAGACACGATGCGATACCAAGCGCGGCGGCGCCGACCGCTTGCGCGCAATCCAGAAAGCGATCGGCATCGACGCGACACTGCACCTGATCGGTGACGTCGGGCAGCGGGCGGAGCCAGTTTTCGATCGGCCACTGTGACTGCGGGAGCTGCGCGTGGATTAGGGTGTGAGCGCACTCCAAAAACACCGCCGCGCTCGTCTTACGAATGATGAGGTCCCCATCGTTGGCTCCGAGCGTGCTGAGACTGTCGTGGCAAACGACGGGCAGGAACACGTTGAAATTCTGGGGTTCCTTGAGCTCACCAAACACGTAACAGTGGCCATGGGCCGAAGCGGGAGCGATTGAGCAGAGCGTGATCTTGGTCCCCTCGACGATTAATTGGGTGCCGCGCAGAAAGGAACGATCGGTCGAGCTCGCGGCTTCGCCACTCATGCGTAGCGGAAAGGTAACTTTCTTGAGCCACCCCACCAGATCCCGAATAGGAAGCTTCAGGGTCTCAGCGTCGTCGGGCGGCAACATCAGGCGAGGATACTTTTCGGCGGCCACCCCGGGCAGCGAGTACTTTCGCTTGCTGATCTCAGAGCGGACACTGACGCGCAACTTCTCCGGATCGACCAGAATCTCGACGTAGCCGGAGGGCATGTTGCGCACCGTGGTGAGCAGGTACTTCGTGTCCACTACAACGGAGCCCGGAACCTTGCCGATCATGACGGCGCGCGTGTCGACGGAAAGGAAGCTGTTGGTGCTGTACAGTCGCAGCTGTTGGTCGCCCTGGGTCTCGAGCAGCACCGCTTTGTGGTGGTCGGAGAGGCTCTTCTCGTTGGTGACGTTGTCGCAACGATCAATCGCCGACAGCAGGGTTTCACGCGCTACTTGAATGTGCATTGGGTTACGAACTTTCGTTGGTGGGTTGTTCCTGAAACTGATCAGCGCGGCGACGGCGCCGTCCAAAATCTACAGCTCAGGGCGCACGCGAGTCCGCGGGCCCGAGTTTCATGGCAGCCCCTACTTTTCTGATTTAGCCGGGAGCTGCAACAAGGGAATGGTCGACAGACTCGAGCCGATGCGCGCGAAGGCCTCCCGGGTTTTCAGGACCTCGTCCTTCAGTGGCCCCTGCAGGTTGCGGACATTGATCATCTCGGACGTCTTCTGGACCCGCTGGTGAGCCAATCGAAAGCGGTTGGTTTCCCTGCGCAGTTTGTTGGCTGCTAGATCACCGTCATCGTGCGTCGCCCGGTAGCCCTCGACGCGGTCACCGATGATGCAGCGCTTGTGGCGCTCGCCAAGAATGACGTTGGCCTTGCCGATCATGTAGCTGAAGCGCGACCAGATCGAGTTGTTCACCGTCGGTGTGTTGGGTAGGTTGAATGCAATCTTGGCCAGGCGCGACTTGTGGACGAAATCGAGCGGGTAGCGATCAGCCATCTCATTCAGGAACTCGGCGCAGCGCTCAGCAGGTGTGATGTCCTCCTTCGGTTGGTAGCTCTTGATGAAAGCGTCGGCAGTGTTACGGATGCGGGATCGAGACATTTACGTGCTCCTCATATGCCCAATGCTTCCTTGAGAAGCAGGTAGGCTTCTTGGACCTGATGGTAACGAGCAACGATCTGGTCGTTGCCGGGGTTCTTGTCGGGATGAAAGCGCGCCGACATTCGGCGGTAGGCCTGCTTGATGGCTGCTGCGTTGATGTCCTTGGTTTCCCAGCCGCGCTTCGCGGGGATGCGGAGCACCTCGAGCGCCTCAGTGAGCTGGTCGCGCTTGATCTGCCGCGCCTCGCGCCCGGCCGGCTTCTGCCGCGACAAGCGCACGCTCATCAGCATCTCTTGGAAGGCCGCGTGAACCCCACCCTTGAAGTCTTCGGTGATCTCCTCGATGACGCTTGCGCTTTCGAGATCTCGTAGCCGCGTCTGCACGAACGCCTTGGACGGCTCCAGAATGGAGCCCGCGATCAGTTTCCATAGGAGCTTCGCTTCGTCCCCATCGCCGTCCACCAGGTGATCGCTGATGGTCTTAGGCTGGCGCGGACGCCGCGGCGCCACGCGCTCGCGCGTCGGCTTCGCCGGGATAACCTCGGACGGAGGGCCCGGCTTGGCTGGGTTGACCGCCGCAATAGCGAACTCGAAGGCGGTCACGAATCGACGGTGCCCCTCACGCTGGGATGACTTCCGATCCAGGCCACCCTCCTGGAACTGTTTGACCGCGGCTTCGTAAGCATGGCGGGCATAGGTGGTGGCTCGGTTGATCCGGGAGGGCGACTCTCCCAGTTCCAGGTGCCGCCAAATCGCGGCTACCGGAAAACCTTCAAACTCGAGCTTCAGGGTACGCGCCCGCGCAATGTAGATGCTGACGCCTTCGCCGCAGAGCGAGGCGAGCCACGCGGCGCTGTACCCGTCCTGTCGCAGGATGGCCTTGCGATCCTCTTCCTTCATGGCCTCCCAGATCATGGCTTCGGAGAGAGCCTTCTCTCGCCAATCCTCGGTGGCGATGCGCAGGCGGTACTCAGCGAGAAACCTCTGAGCGTCGGGAGTGAGCGGAGGGTAGGCCATTGATCAGAGCCCCTCGAGCTGTTTACGAAGGTCGTCGATGAGCCGATCCTTCTTGCGGGCCTCGGACTCGAGTTGGTTAGCCAGGGACTGGCCCCGCGATTGCATCTCGATGAACCGATCCAGGATGCTGGTGAGCTGCGCGCGCCGCTCGTCCTTCAGAGCCTGCAGCAAGTCGTCGAGTGACGTGCGTAGCGCCGCAACGGACTGGAGCTCCTCCGTAAGCGACCGGGCGAGCCCATCCAGGGTTGCAAATTTATCGGTCAGCCTCTGATCCAATCCCGCAAACCCCTGCACGACGCCCTGCAGGTGGGTGGCAACCATCGAGAGCTGGCCGGTCAACTCGGTGATTGTGTCCAGAGCCGGATCGGCGGTCGCGCCGGAGTCAGCGATTGGCTCTCCTTCGGGAAGATCCGCCGGCTCCGTGTACGTGGGATCGTGCGGCCACAGCAGCGCCTTGAGTGCGCGCCCGTCTTCGTAGAGCGCCGCCAAGGCAACAGTCAGAACACGCTCCTTCTGATCAGCGGTCCGGCAACAGTAGAGCACCGCGTGCGCATCGCGTTCTTCGGTGATCAGTTTCTGCTCGACCAGTCGGGACACGAATCCAGTAAACCAACTCTTAGACGAGAGCTCCTTCTCTGTAGCCTTGGAAATCTTGGCCGAGATCTCGAATGGTGGATGGAGCATGTCCCTCCGCGAAAAGACGGACCCAGATTTGGCCAGGTTGAGTAGCGCGGAGATAGCGAGCAAGTACCGGGCCCTGTTACGATCCTGGGCGCTGCGCGTGAGCTCATTGAGCCTGTCGCGAAGCTCGAGGGGGTCGATGTCTTCAGGAAAACTCATTCTGGGATGCTCTACGTGACCGGACCAGGGAAGCTTCCCCTGGTTGAGGAGGTTGACATCAGATTGATACCAAAGTAGCGTCCGAAGCCGCAACCCCGAAACCGAAGGAAGATGGTGGCGGCGTCCGCCGTAGGACGACGCGACGACACAAAATGGACTAGGTCACCTTCACGAGCTACCCCCGGCAGCGTCAGACGCTCCATGGCTCCCCCCCCGGTCATGAAGCAGCGAAAGCGTTACCGGGGGTAGTTCGTGGCGGCGACTGATGGAAGCGACCTGATGGGAAACTGGAAGGAGGAGTTATTGCAGCTGGCGCCGATGATGGCACTCGCCGCAGGCGCATGGGTGGCGCTGGTTGGTTGGTTGGTTGGGTACTTACGGAATCGCCGCGCCGCTCGGGCCCTTCGGCCACAGCAGGAGGACATCACCAATTTCCACCCGTGGATGCTGCTGAGTCGGCTTCGGAATAACCGTGAGCCACGGGAGATCCCGGCGGTTCCGGGCTCGGTCGTGCTCGAGGGGACCCTGCTCGGTGACATGCTGGCGGTGACGGTGGTGAGTATCGGTACCGATCCAATTCAGCTACCGGAACACATGTGGGATCTTGAGGTGGGTGACCGGTGGTACACCGTGAAACTGATGACCGCGCGTGGGGATCGATTGGACGAGATCGGTGTGGGTGAGCTCGACCGAGATCCAATTCTGGGTTCGCGTCCGGAGCCCGAGTATCGATCAGGGATCTTTGACGGGGAGCCACTGACCTCTCCGCCGTACCGAAGTGTTGACAACAGGGGCTCCGCGGCGTCTCGTGTGCTGACCCAGAACACGGCGTTCGTGGTGAGCGGAGTGACGGACGAGGACGCAGAAAACGTTGTAGCTACCCTGCAACGAGAGTTGAATGGATCCAGATGAGACTTCTGGTGCGCGTGATGTTCTGGTTGGATGCGTTGGTGCTCGCTGTCTTGATGCTGGCTCCCGGAACTGTCGCGCCCTGGATGTGGGGCCTCGCGGCGCTGCATCTTGCCGCCGTCGGCTGGATTTGGAGCAACTGCGGGCTCGACTACCGAGCGGCCTACGAGACCGAGGTGGTGGCGCACCAACAGACGCGCGACTGGATCGAGAGCGAGCTCGTTCAGCGCAAGCTGGAGGCGGAGGTGATGGCGTATTGTCGCCAGCATCTTCAGTCTCAGGATCGCCGTCCGAGTAGAGAGCCAGCGACGGCGCGAACTTTTGACCTGAAGAAGTTGAATTGAATCAGCAAGACGATCGTCTTCTAGGAAAAGACCAATGAGCACCGCCTCAACCCCAGCCGCCCCTCCGTCGCGTACGCGACAAGCAAAGGACAAGGTCAAAGCCAAGCGAGAGGAGCGCTTGATGCGCGCCGTGCGCGTGGAGCTGGTGAAGCCTCTCGGTGTCGAAACGTGGGATACGATCGGGCCGCTGCTGCGCACCTATCGATCGATCATGCATCGACTGACCAATGCGGCGGTGCTGGATGCGATCGAGATGGTCAACCGCCAGCGTCGCGGTGAAGTAATCAAGGCGGCCAAGGAGGTCTCGGCGCCGTACCACGACGGCATCCCCAACCCGCAGACCGCGGCCTACCGAGCGATTCCGGTCGAGCTCGCGAACATTCGTGACTGGTACACGCGCGAGCTCGATCGTGTGAAGCGAGGCGGAGAAAAGCGCAAGGGTAAGAAAAAGCAGAAGGTGAGACAGTTAAAGCAGGTGCCGGTGGCGACCACCGAGGAATCACCGGAGGCGACAGCGCTGCGTGTGCGTGAGCGCGAGATCGCTCGTCTCAGTCTGCTGGCCAATGTAGAGATCCCGGGTGCGGTGCAGGCTACCATTTCGCAGTACGCCTGGACGGCTGCAGGTCGCTGGTTGAAGGATCGCAGTTCGCGGATTCCGTCGGCCAAGCTCAATGCGCCGATCCCCATCCGGCGGGGCGATCCCAGTAACTACGATGCGCAGTTGCAGATGGACGATCAAGGACGACCTCAGCTGCGTCTGAAGCTGCGCGCGATTGGTCACGTGACCTTTGCGGTACGCGCGGGCCATGGCGCGAACTGGCAGCGTCTGCGTGACATCCTCTCAGGTAAGGGCGGCGCCGAGCAGGGCGACGTGAAGCTTGTGTACGACGACTCTCAGCGCGGCGAGGACGGGCGACGCCGGGGTAAGTGGTTTGCGATCATTGCGTTCTCGGTACCGAAGCCGGCACCGGCTGACCATCTCGATCCCCGCAAGGTCTTGGTGCTCCACCGCGGGCACCGGAATCTGCTCGTGGCGATGGGCAGCGACGGGGACTACCGGGTGGTGGCGCGTGGCGGCAAGCTCACCGCGGCGAAGCGACGGTTCAAGCGCCGCCGGGAAGAGCTGAAGCGCATCTCCCAGGCCGAGCGCGGCCCCGGCGCGACCGGTCACGGGCGGCGTCGGTTCTACGCGCTCCCAGAGTCTCTGGAGCACAAGGAAGCGGACTTCATCAAGACCTTCTGTCAGCAGCTCGCCGCGCAGGTACGCAAGCTCGTGCTGGAGCTCGGTTACGGTACGGTCAAGATCGAGGACTACGGCGGCATTGGTCCCGATGATGTGCGCTCGGTGAGAAGGTTTGTTGACCATCCGCCGTATCACCAGCTGCGTGATGCAATCAAGAACGCTTTGGAGTCGATTGGTGTTACACTCGGCACCTATCCGCACGAATACATCAGCCAGACCTGTCCGGCGTGCGGCAATCAGGATGCCGGTCAGCACAACCTGCGCACCGGCATATTTCATTGTCGCCGCTGTGGGCTCGATCGGCTTGCGGACTGGGTGGCGCCCCTGCATGCTCTACGGCGTTCGAATGGCGGAGTGGCGGGCGCGTGGGAGGACATGATCAAGACCGAGCAGCGGCTCGGTGGTTCTTTGAAAAAAGAAAGGCCCAAACCGGACTGACCCCCAGAATCCTGGCAACGAGATGGTACGACGCGGTCGCTCCAAACCGCAAACGCGAGAGGTTAAATCCTGCTCGCGAACCCGTCGGTGCTCGCACCAGCGGGATTCCCGCTAGATCACTCTAACGGGAGGTCTCCAATCCGCCGTTTCGATGCCAGGTTTCTGGGAGTCAGTTCGGGGCGCTCGTAATGTGCGGCGCAAGGTCGCGAGATCGTTGGTCTGATAAAGCGCCGCTCGCGCCCGATCGCAGAAGGATTGGAGGTTGGAGCTGCTTTTGGAAAGAGGGCGACACCGCCAATGGGGCTCTCGCGCCCGATCGCAGAAGGATTGGAGGTCGGAGCGACCCCAGCCGGATTTCGGGGATGTGCAGGTAGGCGACTCGCGACCGAGCGTAGAAGGATTGGAGGTCGGAGCTTCATGAACCAAACCTCCACGCACAGCGTATAGAAGGATTGGAGTTCGGAGCGTTCCTTGCATGATCGTGGTCTTGCGGGTGTGCGAGCTCGCACCAAAGCGCAGAAGTATTGGAGGTCGGAGCACAGGTCGAGGCCTTAGCGCTCCGCCAGGCGATGATCTCGCGACGTCGCACAAAAAGGATTGGAGGTCGGAGCCGATAGGCGCGGATGATCGTTCGCTCGTCTACTTGCGCCTCACGACCGAGCGTAGAAGGATTGGAGGTCGGAGGGCACATCACGGCATATGCTTCATCGGCGTCGAGCACCTCGCGACCGAGCGCAGAAGGATTGGAGGTCGGATCAGCGCCGACTATGCGCGCATTGGACCTGCGCTCCACCGCTCGCGACCCGAGGAGTAGGAGCGATCATCGGTCACCCGGGGCGGTGCAGAAGTATTGGAGGTCGGAGCAGAATGACTCTCAAGATTGACAGCCAGCCGTTGGCAGCTCGCGACGGATCGCAAAAAGGATTGGAGGTTGGAGCGTGACAGCCGCGCGCGAAAAGGATCCCGCGGTCGGGCTCGCGACCGAGCGCAGAAGGATTGGAGGTCCGGAGTAACTCGTGGTGCGCTCGATGACGCCAGCTTTGCTCCCTCGCGATACAATATGATTGGAGTCGGAGCGAAGGGAACGACGAGTCGCTGAAGCTTCAGGTATCGGTGCAGAAAGATTGGAGAGCGGAGCGGTAAGTGCAGGGCTACACCGCTCTGGTGCGGGCCAGAATCGCGAATCGATCGCAGAAAGGATTGGAGGTCGGAGCTGAGGTCAGAACAGTGTTAAGCGCTACCCGAAACGAACCTCGTGACCGAGTACAAAGGATTGGAGATCGGAGCGACCAGCATGAAAGTCGAATCATCGGCGTTCGAATGCTCGCGACGGAGCGAATAAGGGATTGGAGTTCGGAGTATATTGCAATGGAAATCACACGCGAGTGCAGAAGTTGTGATCTCACGCAAACTGGTGCAAGGATTGGAGGTTCGGAGCAACGAGCAGCGAAGGTCCGCCAGGCATCGGCATTGGCACTCGCAACCGAGCAGAAGGATTGGAGGTCGGAACTCGAAGTCGTTGCACCGGAACCCGGTAATCTTCGTTGCTCGCTACTCCGCACAAGAAGGATTGGAGGTCGGAGCATGGTGCGCGGCGAGTACACTAACCTCATTCGGTCAGCGACCGGCTCGCGCCCGATCGCAGAAGGATTGGAGGTCGGAGCAAGAAATTGGCATGATCCGGAAGGCGGTTGCAGCGGGCTCGCGCTCGATCGCAGAAGGATTGGAGGTCGGAGCGACCTAGGGCTCCCGTGGGACCAGGCCGCGGAGGAGCTCGCGCTCGATCGCAGAAGGATTGGAGGTCGGAACGGTGCGGGATCGATCTTGTGTTGCGCGTGGTGCTGTGCTTCGCGACCGATCGCAGAAAGGATTGGAGTTCGGAGCATGCGGTTGCAGCAAGTCACCGGCGATGTTGCAAATCTCGCGGCCGATCGCAGAAAGGATTGGAGGTCGGAGCTCCATGCAGGTCCGCAGGTAGTTGCGCGCGGCCTTCAACGCTCGCGACCGAGCGCAGAAAGGATTGGAGGTCGGAGCGACGGGAATAGTCATACCCTTGAGAACAGCACAAAGCTCGCGACTGAGGCGCAAAAGGATTGGAGTTCGGAGCGGGTTGAGGCTGGCTACGACGAACGGGACGCAGAAGGATTGGAGGTCGGAACTCGAAGTCGTTGCACCGGAACCCGGTAATATTCGTTGCTCGCGACTCCGCACAAGAAGGATTGGAGGTCGGAGCGAACTCACAAACCAAGTGCAGAAGGACTGGAGGTCGGAGTTTGTTCAAGCCCATGGCCTAGGCGACGTGCAAGAGCGGCCGCGCAGCTCGCGATGGGAGAGTAGAAAGGATTGGAGGTCGGAGCGGCTCCTCCTGGGTGTACGTATCGTGTCGGACTCACTCGCGACGGAGCGCAAAAGGATTGGAGTTCGGAGCTAAGTGGCTCCTTGGCAGGGCTCCCGGCGAGCTCTGCCTCGCGACCGGGCGCTCAAGGGATTGGAGGTAGGAGTGTTGCCATGGGACTCATCGCATAAGGATTGGAGGCCGGAGCGTTGAGGTCGACGAATCCAGCACGGATGACGACGGCTCGCGACGGATCGCAAATGGAATCGCCGATTGAGAGCGAAAGGACTGGAAAGCGGAGCATGGTCGAGGCCGTGTTGTTAGGGTGACGATCTTTGAAAGGATTGGAGGTCGGAACAGGCAGCTACGTCAGCTCGTTTGCTGGCGCGCATGAAAAAGTATTGGAGAGCGGAGCGCAATGAGTACCAGGAAGGAAAAAACCATGAAGATCAAATCATTCGAAGGTATTGTGCAACACTGTCGAAATCTGCGTGTCGAGTTCGAGCGCGACGAGGCCAGGTTCTTCCTGGGTCTCTGGCACACCGAACAGCAGTATATGGAGTTCTTGCGTACCAACGGATACGATGTATTTGCGCGTTTCCTGACAAACCATGATCTCTGTGATCCAGCTCGCTACGCGACATTCGCAGCTGGTTTGAAGCACCTGGACTCTCCGAATGATGCGCTCAAGATCGGGGCCAAGTCGGTGATGGCGCTCTCGGCAGTGCACGACTCGCGCAACGTGCCAGAGTTCATCACGGCAGTTACGTCGTTCGCGGATCAGCACGGCGGTACGCTGCCGAGCCACCAGAAGGCTCGGCAGTTGTTGCGCCAGGTGGATCCCAGGAAGGAAACGCCGCGCGCGGTATCACAGGCGAACGAGAACGCCCGGCTGCGAGCAGAGCTGCAGCAGGTCAAGACGGAGCTACGCGCCAAGGAGGCGGAACTGAAGACTTGGAAAGTCCGTGCTGAGAAGGCAGAGAAAGCGCTCGGACGCCTCAAGGACTCGCGTGTCGTTGCGCGTCCTGATTGACATCAGAATGATACCACTGTAGACGAACACAGGATGTCAAAGGGCTCTGGGGCGAAACCTAAGACCCAGATGAAGCTCGTGTTGACTTGCTTCGAGTGCGCTACACAGGTGCGCGCGCTGTTTGTGGATGAGCAGATCCATTCCAGAACACTCTTTCGGGAAACCGGCTGGGTGCTCTCTCTGATAGATCCAAGCGAAGCCTGTGTGGCACCCATCTGTCCCGGTTGTGCACGGATGCTCTACGGGGAAGAAATGCTGGAGACGGTCCGTAAGAAATTTGATGCCGATGAAACCGACTGACGCGCTGGTGCTTAAGCATGCCGGTAGCGGAGCCACTCGTTCGGTATGGCTGGACGGATTTGGTGGGGTCCCGCTCCGACCCATCGTGTACTGGCCCGGGGCGGGTCAGTATGAGTTGAGCCTGAAGGACGGTTCGCTGCTCGGTAGCGTCGCGAACGCCGCAGAGTTGCGACTCTGGAAGGTAGACGAGAACACGCTACGCCGGTTACGACGCAAGCGTCAGGCGATCGAGTTCGGTAAGCAACGACCGGTGATGTGACTTGAAGCACGCAGTACTGTTTACAGGCTCACGCGACTGGAAGGATCCTGATCCAGTCCGCCGTGCAGTCATCAAGTATCCACCTGGCTCGGTGATGCTGCATGGGGCTGCCAGGGGACTCGATCGGATGGCGGCTTCGTTTGGCGCGCAAGCGGGCTGGATAGTAATCGGCATTCCAGCGATCTGGCGCCCGGTGCCGGGCGGCGAGATCGATCGCTCCGCCGGGCCCAAGCGCAATGCGCTGCTGGTCGATCTTCTGTTTATATTTCGCGAGCACGGTTACGAGGTGAGCGCGGAAGCGTTCCCGCTCGGCGGTACCGGTACCGCGGACTGCTGCGCGCGTCTCGAGCGGGTCTCGATTCCTGTGACCGAATGGAAGGTGACGTTATAAATGAAGAGCCACGTTGTGCTCAATCCGGATGAGATGATCCGCAAAAATATCACCAGCCAGGTAGTGGTGACATTGCGAGATCGCCCAGTGCTCTATCAGGTTGACTTTGCGTTGTCACCGCGCATGTGGTCGAATCTGGAGGAGGAGATGCTTACCTGGAAGCATCCACGGTTCCGCATAGGTACGCTGAGCGAGTCAGTGATGCAAGAAGGGGTCGAGCGGATCGTGCAGATCGCCTGGCATATGAATTGGGTAGTGGCCGGCGTGGAAGTGCGGGTATTCGTGGACGCTCGTGATAGGTCTCATCCTCCAATCTTGCGCATACTCAGGGAGCTGGTGAGGTAGTGACCGCGCGCGAGCTCGCTAAATTGATCGAGAGTTACCGGTTCGACTGCAGTACCGAAGCGCGCCTGCAGGAAGGGCTGGGGAACTTGTTCGGTGAAAAACAGCTGAGTAATCGGCGCGAGGTGCCGTTGAATCAAACAGACCGAATCGACTTTCTGCTCGCAAATCGTATCGGAGTGGAAGTGAAGATCCAGGGAAGCCGATCGGATCTGGTGCGCCAGTTGCAGCGCTACGCCAAGTCCCCGATGTTGAACGAGCTCGTGCTGGTCACGAGCCGGGTGCAACTCGCGCGCCTGCCCGATGTCATCGGCGGCAAGCGGGTATGCGCAGCTGTCTTGATGCAAGGAATCCTCTGAATGGCACCAAAGTCGGTTACTTGCATGGTGTGTGGTCGGGCGCCGATGCCGCGCGAGGGACTATGCCGAACCTGTTGCCGATCCTATGATCGGCTGATTCAGCGTGATGTGTCGACCTGGGGTTTGATTCGGTGGGCAGCGGCCCGCGCCCGGCGATACATGAAAATACGCCTGGACCCGATGCGGAGGTGGTCATGAAGACCTACGGCACCGTGCGCTACAACAAGAAGGAGAAGCTGTGGCTGGTCGCTGCCGAGCCACACGTACTGATCAAGCTCTGTCGGTTGTTCCCGCGTACGCACCATGCTGGCAATGTCGACCAGGATGAGATCTTCGGCACCTACGAGCTCGGTGATACTTTGGAAATCTGTCGGGATCTGGAGTGGTTTCTGCTCCGCTACCCCATGCTGTTTCAGCCCCCGGCACTGAAGAAACAGCTACGGATTCGCGCCGCGGCGCAGGTCGAGCAGCAGGCCACCATCGCCGAACTCCTGGCGGGCATTCGTTTACCGGAAGGCGTCGAGCTCGCTGTACCGCTGCGTGAGTACCAGCGCCTCGCGGTGGGCCTGTGGTTCGAGATGAAGGGGCTACTCCTGGCTGATCAGATGGGGCTCGGCAAGACGGCAGCCGCTATCGGAGGCCTCGCCGACACCCGCACGTTGCCGGCACTGGTCGTGACGCTGGCGCACCTACCCGAGCAGTGGGAGGCCGAGATCGGTCGATTCGCTCCGGCTCTGACCACCCATATTCTCAAGACGGGCAAGCCCTACGAGCTGCGCCAGGCGCGGCGCGACAGGGAGCCGACATTTCCTGACGTGATCATTTCCAACTACCACAAGCTCGCGGGCTGGGCGCCCTACCTCATGCCGCTAGTCAAGTCGGTGGTGTTCGATGAAATCCAGGAGCTCCGCCGCGGCACTCAAAGCGCGAAAGGCGAAGCAGCGTACGCCATCGCGCACCACGCGGAGTATAGGCTGGGGCTTTCCGGAACCCCTATCTACAATTACGGCGGCGAGATGTACAACGTGGTGCAGGCGCTGCGTCCCGACGCGCTGGGCTCGCACGAGGAGTACCTGAAGGAGTGGTGCCAGTCGGTGGACTACCGAGGCAACTCCCGGATCAAAAACCCCGCTGCGTTCGGCACATACCTACGCGATCAGGGCATCATGCTGCGCCGCACCCGCGCGGACGTGGGGCGCGAGCTGCCGCCGCTCACTCGTAACGTTCAACACATCGACTCCGATCTCGATCATCTGAGTAAGGTCGAGACTACGGCTACCGAGCTCGCGCGCATCATCCTGTCCGATAACCCTCTGGGTCGAGGTGACAAGTTCCGCGCCGCCGAGGAACTTTCCATTCTGCTGCGTCAGGCCACCGGGATCGCCAAGGCGCCTTACGTGGCGGAGTTCGTGAAGTTGATTGCCGAGACCGAGCCCAAAATCGTCCTGTACGGGTGGCATCGCGAGGTCTACGAGCTCTGGCTGGAGCAGTTGAAGGAGCTCGCGCCGGTGATGTTCACTGGCAGCGAGAGTCCCAAGCAGAAGCGCGCGAGTAAGCAGGCGTTCTGTGAGGGCGACGCCAAGGTGATGATCATCTCACTCCGTGCCGGCGCCGGGCTCGATGGGCTGCAAGAGCGCTGCCAGACAGTGATCTTTGGGGAGCTCGACTGGAGTCCCGGTGTGCACGAGCAGTGTGAGTGTCGCATATTTCGCGACGGGCAGAAGCAGCCGGTGTTCGCGTACTATCTGGTGACCGACAGTGGTAGCGATCCGGTGGTGGCGGACGTGCTCGGGTTGAAGAAAGTGCAGTCTGAAGGTGTGATGAATCCGCAACAGGAACTGCTCGAGAAACTCGAAACCGATCCGCAGCACATCAAGCGGCTAGCGGAGTCGTACCTAAGTAAGGTGCGGGAAAGGTCGGTAGCATGAACGGGTTCAAGATAGAAGATCTCACCGAGCCTCGTATGCCGACCAAGTTGGTGGAGCTCTTCAAGGAGAGCACGGATGTAATCCGGGAGCTCATCGAGCGCGCGGTCGCACGCGGTGATGTGCCGGAGCAATTTGCAGTTATCATTCTGGAGCATCAGGACGAGATCGAGGGTCGAACGGTGCAGCTGAGCGAACTGCGTGAGATTCATCGCAATGCGCCGCCCGTGAATAACCCAGCAGACGAAGTTTGGGCGACCTCGACCAAGCTACTCATCGAGCAGCCACCAATACCCGGCATGTCGCTGGTGCTCTGCGTGGGTATGAATTCCGAATGGGGTATCGGTTATTTTCTTGCCGGACCCAGAGTGTCCACCAACAGCCCCGGCGGCTCCGCGTGAAATTCGATCTGGTCAAGGGTGACGCGCGGACGCTCGCGCAAGCCATGGCCGGCGCCACGCTGTGGGGCGCTCAGGATAGACGTCAAAAGAAACGAACCCTTCCTAACAAAGAAGCGATCGCGGAAGCGCTCTGTAGCGAATGGTTGGTGGGGGCACGAGCGACATCTGCACCTGGCGCACCGCGCTGGGTACTGGCACGAGAATCACCGAATGAAGAAAGAGCGGGAGCAAAGAAGGAACCATGGCTAGACCCAAACGACAACCCGACGCAGAACAGAACCCCGACCCGTACGGCATCGGCGCCAAGCGCCCTTCGGAGCTCGCGCACGGCACGCGCGTGCTCTATTACCCGGTGCTACCCAGAGAGAAGTTTACCGAGCCGAGCCTGCAGCCGCGCGAGACGAAGACTCGTTCGGTACCATGGCAGCTCGGTCACGGGGAATGGGTGGTCTTGATCGAGGGGAAGACCGGCGGTGTGAGTACGCAGCACCTGGAGCCATTACCGTGAGCGGTGGCATCCTGTCCGGTCCGGAGATCCTCTGGGAGGTCAACCATGGCGACATCCAAATCGATCCGTTCGAGCCGGGCAACCTGAACCCTGCTTCGATCGATCTGCGGCTCGGCTCGACCGCTCTGGCAATCAGCAATGCCGAATTCTTGATGGATGTGAAGATTGCTCAACCGGACGACGATTACCTGAGAATCGAGATCGGACCTACGGGCATCATCCTCTCACCGGACTACTTCTACCTGATGCACACCCTGGAGCATATCGGCACTCTAAAGTACGTGCCGGTGCTGGACGGAAAGAGTTCGATCGGACGTCTGGGTGTGTCGGTGCACGAAACCGCCGGCTACGGCGACCCCGGATTCAGGGGCCAGTATACGCTCGAGGTGCGGTGCTTTCGTCCGACCAAGCTCTACGCGGGGATGAGGATCTGCCAGATGCGCTTCCATACCCTGGTCGGCACGCCCCGGGACTACGCACAGATAGGCAACTACCGAGGAGTGTTTGCCGAAGGTCCGGTCATTTCTCAGGTGCACATGCAGTTCGAGGAGAAGAAGAAGTGAAATTCGGTGAAGCGATCGAGGCCTTGAAGGAAGGTAAGTGCGTGGCCCGCAAGGGCTGGAACGGCAAGGGAATGCACCTCTACCTGGAGGATGGGCTCGTGGCGTCCGTCTACAGCGGCGTTTTAGCTGGCCACTTGCGCACGTACGAGCCGTGCATCGTGATGTTCACGGCCCAGAAGAAGCACCAGCCGGGCTGGCTCGCTTCGCAGGCCGACATGCTGGCAACGGATTGGGTGATCGTGGGGCCCAGGTCGAGCAGGCGGCGTTCGCGCAAGGGAGCCAAACGATGAAACGGACTGTCTGGTACATCTTCAAGCCCGGCGACGAGCGGAGTTACGCGACATCAACGCTGCCCACCGAGCTCTGGGGGATAGCCTTGCGCAAGGAGGGTTTCAAGATCATCGAAGTCACGTTTGAGGTTCCGTCGCATCTCATGGTCAGACCGGATGCCACCGTGACGGGCACCAGTGTTGCGACGAGCGGAGTGCAGCTACATTGCGATGTCTGTGGAGAACCAATTAGTGATGCTCACGAGGCGAAGCTGTTTTGGGGCGCCGGTTTGGACCAAGTTATTATCGATTGGAAAATCGCACACAAGCTAACCTGTGACACGCGCCGTTGGGATTTACGGTGGGATTACTCCCGCGAGCTAGATATGATTTTGCTAGCCCAAGCGCACCTGGAGTCGGTGTTCAAGAGTTACATTTGGCATCCTAAAGAAGCCGATGATCTGCTTGGCAGGATTAGAGCGGACCCGCGGTGCGCATGGACATGAAACCCTGGCGGAAAATCATCCGGCGCACAGAAGCTAAGACTGAGCATTCAAGTGTGCGTGGGCGCACCTGGACCTGGTGGGTGCGGTTCAAGACCACGTTGTCATTGGAATGCGGACACCAGAAGGTCGTCAGTGGGCAACGGATGGACGCACCCAAGTATCGCGTCCGGTGCGCGGAGTGTCCGCAGACATGACCCCGTGGCCCCAGAACCAGCCATTCCGTAGCTTTGCAGCACTGGTTGCGGATGGCGTGCAGTTCGCGCTGGCACAGGGTTGGACCATCTGGATCCATCGCGGCTTAACCAAAAGCCAGCGCCGATGTTGCCCCATAGGTGCGGCGCTGCTGCTTCGCGGATATGGCCAATCGGCTGCATTTGGAGTGGGATTTCCCACTCGCGCGTCGGCCGCGGACGCACTGGGTGTACTGCACTCTCGGGTGCAGGATTTCACTATAGGATTCGATGGTCTGCTCAGCGATGATCGCATAGTAAGTCGACCGTACTTCTTGCTAGGACAGGCCTATCGAGAGCGTTTCATTAAGCGGCGCGGTTTTGACACGCCGCGCTGAGCGGGATAGAAAGGCGCGCATGACTCGACTTTGGATCGTTGTGTTGATGGCGGTGTGCTTGTTGGGCTTCACACCGAAACCCCGCTCTCAGGAATCTCCGGTGCTCCGGGTGATGCTGCGTTTCACTCCGCACAAAACCGATACAGAAACTCCGGAGGCCCGCGCCATGCGGCTCGCGGTACTCGCTCGGGCAATCGAGAAGTCCGCAGACCGAGCGACCTGTGTGGGTCAGTCAACGAAGTGCAAAGCAATCTATGTCGACCCTCGCTCGATGCGCGCGCTGCTCATCACCATCGGTAAGCACGAATCAGGAAACTTCGCCCAGTACGTGCATGAAGATCGGTGCTTAGAAGGACCGGACAAATGTGACGTCGACAAGGACGGCAACCCTCGGGCGAAGTCCGTGTTCCAGATGTGGGCCGTGGCGATTCAACCGCAGGACGATTGGAATCGAATCGGTGGTCTCAGTCCGGAAGCGAACGAGCTCGCCGCATGGAATGCAGCCAAGCGCTTGTCGGGTGCCCGTGTGCGCTGCGCGTCCACCTATCCTGACGATCCGATCAAGGCGGCCATCGCGGGCTTTGCTGGCGGCTGTCTGGCGCTCTCCCCCAAGAAGCTCGCAGCGCGCACATACACGTACTACCAGGTCCTGAAGCAGCTCGGCGCTTGACGTGACCCAGGACACACCGCCGGACTGTATCGCGGATCCCCCCAAGGGCTACGTCGACAAGCGCGTATGGCCGCCTTGCGGATGTACAAAGTGCCGTGCGGGTCTATCTGTGAAGGACCTGATCGATCCTCGGTCAGCCGAACTTGCCCAAAAACTTTCGGAGGCGACCAAAGCTCGGTAGGATGCTCTTCGAGCTCAATGGCGTCGTTTCCTGGATACCCTGACCCTTTTGGCGCGGATCCCGCTCCGGTACCTCCGGAACCCCCTCCGGAGCCTGCTTCACCGGCCGTGCCGGCGCCGGTAGCGCCTCCGGTAACGCCGCCGCCGAGCGCACGCCGCGGCGCCGGGCTCAGCATCGTGATCACGGGCGCCGCCACAATTGCAGGTGCCCTGGTGGGCGGTCTGTACGGTGCCGGCGCCGGCCTATTCGGGATGGGAGCGGCACGCAACCTGGCCCGCGCTCAGCGCCTGTGGACCTCTACCGATGCGGCCGAGCGCGGTGAGGCGGCCAAGAGCGCAACGCTCGGCGCGCTCGGTATTCTGATTGGCGGCTACCTGGGCTACCGAGCCTACCGAAAGGAAGCGAAGTAGATGGGCCTCCCTCGAGGGTTTTATGAGGCTGCGCACCAGTTTGGGTGGTGGCTCAGTCCCGACGGGCGTGGATTTCTGACGGGGTCGCCGTTCCTAAATGACAACTGGAACAATCCCGAGTGGCCGGTCTTTCTGAGACTGAAGACGGTGCCGCGCGTCTGGGGACAGCTCCCTCCCATGAACGATCAGCTGCAGCGGCTTCCGCGCGACGTGTGGTACGGCGGTCCGATGCCGCGCAAGGACGTGCATTCGTGGGTCTACGTATTCCAGGAGTGGGCGCTCCCGAAGGGACTCTGGACGCTGTGGGAGGTCGTGCCGATCGCACCTGAGTTCCGCGGCTACTCGTGGCCGACCCGTACCTTTCATTGGTACCAGGCGACCGAAACACAGTACCCGGGTCGATATCAGTACG
>Ga0070704_100000004_pt1 | contig 124064 bp, 117 predicted proteins | sample KBSK5252metaG_FD_65467 | JGI IMG/M metagenome (GOLD analysis project Ga0070704, IMG submission 65467) | Corn, switchgrass and miscanthus rhizosphere microbial communities from Kellogg Biological Station, Michigan, USA - KBS K5-25-2 metaG | ecosystem: Host-associated > Plants > Roots >...
GTTAGGGGTGCTGTTACCGAAAGGGTTGAATTGAGAAATAAAATTAGTACTGCCAGTGTCTTCCCCGGGCGTCGTGGGCTCTTGTCGCATTAGCCACAAACTTAAAGCCACCCCAATTATGAGAACTAAAATGATTATTAAAAGTATAAAATTTCTTCGCGACATAAATTATTTGAATGCTTCAGCACAAGCTTGCCTATCACTATAATACCAGGCCCCAAACCGATTTTGATCAAATAAGGTTTTAGCCACACGTATATTTTCTGTGGGATTAAGTAAGGCTACACTGCAACTGGCCATTCTTTGTTCTTGACCAGCTTTTACTTTACAATTATAGCTCACCCTTCCGTCCGCCCCCTTAACTATATAATTTTTATCTATGGCAGAGCCATCTACTTTTTCAAATAATCCTCCACAAGACTCACCATTAGCGTTTTTAACTATCGCTCCATTTGCCACTAGATTTATTTGAAATAATCCAAACGAGAAAGGAGGGCCACCATTCATACACCTGTCTCCTGTACTAAGCTGAGCTGCATTGCCCCCGCTCTCCACATTGCATATCTTAGAAGCGTTTTCTTGTTGATTTCCAAAGACAGCTAATTTGTCTGGAGAACACGCCGATGTAGGAGGTGCAACTTTACAATTTGCGCTATTGGCTGGTTTTATTATCGCACTGTTTGCGTCCGCGGCTACCTCTACCGTTACACTAGTTAGACTAGCTAAATCGGCATCTAACAGCGCAGGATTGATTTGATGGAGTATTGTCCAGGCGCTTAGGGCGAGTATAAGGCCGAAAATAGCATTAGTTATTTTGTTTTTTCCCGCCGCCTTCTCTCCAATGAATTCACTGGTCATGTATTCAAGGCCTCCCGCTATGATCATAATTACTGCGAGTACTGCGCAAATGCCTATAAAAATGCGCAGCATTATATTGAGGTACCTGCTCAGATTGTTTTCAGCGGTAGGATCAAAAGTTGTAAATTGTCCGTTCTGGCAGTCGGGACTGGAATTGTCACATGGGAGTGGCGCTAAGAGTGTGTATGTGGTGGTAGGAGTAGATGGGGGGGCAGGTGGGTTGGGCGTGGTGGGGTTTGCTGTCCAGGACGCAGCCGCGTCTAAGGCCTTGCAATTGGTGTAGGTAATAGAGGTATTGGTTTTGGTAATGCCAGCGCTAGTATATCGGCATGTACCAAGTTGGTTGGTGAGCTGGGCCGAAATAGAAACAGGACTAAATAATTCGAGAAAGGTAACTAATATTAAAATATAAAAAAGTTTTCGCATTAAAATTCCAAATTAATCTGCCCTTTTGCGTTTTCGAAAATTTTATCCGTGCTGGTAATTTCCAATTTTATTTTTGATGTGCCGGAAGTCCCCGTTTCTGTTCTCAAGGGTAAAAGATTCTTGCGATAATTTGGCACAGCTATTTGGTAATCATTAATAAACCAATCGAATATGAGAGTCGGGATGCGAAGCTCGGGCGGAGAAATGAAATATGGTGCAGCGTGGATAACTTCCTCCCCTACTACCCTGTGGCCGTCTCCAAGTGCGCTGTCCCACAGCGTGCCCAGGGTGTTGTCGTCTTTATAAAATAGAATTTTCGGTGTGGTAGTTCCAATATTGATGTTTCTTTCCGAAGAATATTGCTGATCCACCGTGGAAGCGGTCACGGAGATTGTGTTAGCTTCTTCTAAGTAGTCATTAATATATGTATAGAAATTTCGGCCATAGCCAGAAGCGTCTGGTTTGTTGGTATAATCCTCCCGCCAGGTATATACCATATTTTTCGGGTTAGTTACACGTCCACTACTCTTTATTTCTGGCATCGCTACAACCTTTATTTGGCTGCCGGCTGTTGGCAGGGCCTTCCCGCGGTAAAATGGTGGTACATAAGAATCATTTGCCTGCCACAGCAGCACCATGACGGCTGGGCGGAGGAGTATTTTCTTTTCGATTGAGCCATCAGGAAGAGAGATGGTGGCGGTAATGTCAGTTTGTTCCCCAGCTTCGGGTGCGGTAGCCGAGAAGGACTTTTTACCAATTCCAGCTGATGTAGGCTTGCCATTAATGGACCAAGAAATTAGCACACTGTCCAGATTATACGCATAACTGGAGAGAATCATGTCCACATTTTCTCCCGGAGCGGGGTTCTGGGGAGACACGGTCACGGAAATACTACTTGAAGAAGCAGCATTGCCCGTCCACGGGGAAATTACAGAAATTATAAACAATATAGTTAGAGAAAATAAAAATGCCAACCTACCAAATTTCATAATTTAATTATATCAATAAACGAGGAGTATAAACAAGATAAGTTGTACCACTACTTCTACGCTTTATAACTACTTCTTCTGGCCTATCTCTGCCTCTTCCTGCTCTTTTTTTGCTTTCCGATTAGAGAGTATTTGTGAAGGGTCGGAAGTTATAATTTGATCTTCGGTGTATGAGGCAATGATTTTTATGGCTACATGTTTTAAACCGGCGAAGAATATCCCCTCCCCCACATTAGACTCGAGCAGCAGGTATTTCTCTTCGTCGGTGAGGTTGAATGTTTTTTGCAGGAGATCAATGGTGGTCGGAGATTGTTTGAGGAGTAGCTGGATAGAAGAGTTAGTGATAATAGGTACTCCATAGGGAGAATTTAAGAAGTCCGCCGCGTCTTGAGTGATAGTAGAAAGGCCCAGGTAGTATTTACGGCCTCGCTTGGCGATGGAATATAGGAAGGAAGCGGTATCTTCGGACTTCATCATCCACCACGCCTCGTCGACAACCAGGAGTCGCTTTTTCAGATTTTTCCGCACTTCATTCCAGATGTAATGCATTACGATGTACATTGCAACTGGTTTCAATTCATCTTCCATGTCGCGCACAGAAAAGACTACAAACTTTTTGTTTATATCCACATTGGAAGGCTTGTTTAGAAATGTTGCCCACGAGCCGCGGGTATATTTAAGTAGTCGCTGCACTATCGAATCGCTCCCATCCATGCCGGAAATCACCATTTCAAAATCCGACAAAAGTGGAGGTTCAATATTAGAAAAATCAGAGTCGGGGGTAATGTCTTTGATTGCGTAAGTTTCAGAAATTGCTCGATCCACCATCGAATCTTCTTCCGGAGTAAGTCCACCCAACATTAACCTAAATAGTCCTACTAAGTTTATGATGTTTGAACGCAGAACATCTTCAGCAGTTTCATCTTCTCGAGGTATTGGCAAGTCGAATGGATTAATGTGATGGTCCGACGAAAGAGAAATGTTGAAGTATCGTCCGCCTACGGCTTCCGCTAGGAATTCATATTCCCTTTCCGGGTCAATTACGATAACATCGGTGTCGAACATAAGCGAACGAAGAATTTCCAACTTCGTAGCATAAGATTTTCCCGAACCAGCCTTAGCAAAAGTAACCGAATTATAATTCTCCAAACTGAATCTGTCGAAGATAACGAGGGACGAGTTATGTCGGTTCACTCCGTAGAGTATGCCTTTGTCAGAAGTAAGGTCAAAAGAGATAAAAGGAAAAACGCTAGAAAGTGGCTCGGAGTTGAGCTTCTGATGGATGTTAAGTAGGTCAGTGTCTATAGGGATAACACTCTTGAAGCCTTCTTCTTGTTGGAAAAGAGCTGGTTTTATATAGATTAATTTGGATTCAAGCATTGACTTGATCTCGCTTTCTATTTTGAAAAGGTCAAAGTCATTATCTGCGTAAATTGTAATGTAAACCCCGACATCGAACATCTTTTCCTGAGCTTGGATTAAATTATTGCGGAGATTTTCCAAGTCTTGATAGGCGGTATCGAGCATTGGATCCCGGACCATGCCCTTGCTCTCTCTCACACTTATCTGACTTTGCACTTCAGCCACCTTTTTCTGAAACTGGCGTAATACCAGCGAGGTGTCTACTGGATGAATAAAAATTGAAATATCGAAAACTTTATCCAAGTTAATAATTGGCGAGAACCAATTGTCGGTTAGGAATCTCGGATAAGAAATTATGAAAAATGTACGTGCGATTTTCTCGCCCAGGTTTATTGACTTCGGCTCAATTTTGAGGGCTGAGGGCGCGATGATGTCCTGAAGTTCCAGGTTGGCAGACTGGTAAATTTCTTCAGGCAAAACCGCCAAGGTAGAAACTTTCGTATCAACGGTTTCTTGGGTTTCTTTGCCTAATAATTTTTTAAAAATATTTGCCATTTTTCTATAATTTACAACCTAGCCTATTTTTATTTTCTCCTCGACTGCGCCAGGGTTAAAAACTTTATAAAACACTTCGATAACTTCCTCGGTTCCTAGCTGCGCTGAGCTTATACCACAACGCCCCAAGCCTTGTTGTATCACGGCCACTCGCTCCTCCAGCTGGGATCTCTTCTCCTCGAAATCAACCTGCCGGGCCGCTTCTACTTCCATTTTATTTCTTCTAGAAAAAAAGTTTTGGAAAACACTCGAGTCAGACTTTAAAATTGTATGAGTGTAGGGAACAATGACGAAAAAGCTTTTGGTCATTAAGCTTACCGACTCAGTAAAGTTTCTAATGAATTCGATGTATTCGTTCGTTTGAAGTTTCAAAAGCGGTTCACTCTGAACTTTCAACCTTTCTTGCAATAACAAAAGGTAGGGCCGGATGTCCAGCTTGCGAGACTGGACCGTGATCTGTACCGAAAAGTCGAGCGTGTTTAAGAAATTTTGAAATTGAAGAATTGTAGCCTTCTGTTCATCTTCTGATTTTAGAGAGAGGTTAATAGAATTAGCGAGCACTATTGCCCGTAGTTCGCCGTCTTTAAGTACGATTATTCCATCACGGACTTCTTTAATCGGTACAAATTCTTGTGTTGCTTTTGCATTTAATGCCATTTTTTTACTAGACTAGTTACCTATATTTCTTTCTTTGCTTAAATCAAGCACATCCAGGCTCCAGGCCAAGTCTCGAAGCTTGCTACCTGTTAATCGAGTTGCATATGGGCCGACCATTTCTTTTTTGCTTTCTGCTGCTGCTGACAAATCCGCTTCTTTAACTTCATTATTTTCCTTTTTCCAAATGTATAGCTTGTTCTGAGTAAAATATTTTAATCCTGCCTGGACCATTTCAATAAAAGGTTTGTTGTTGGGCCGATAGAACGTGAGGGCAAGAGCAAAGCCAGCAATAAGGATAATAGGAATAGCTGCAAAAACGAAACCGAGCAATTTGTATAAAACAAAGCACAATCCAGCTCCCCCAGCCAAGTAAGCAAACTGGCGAAAGGTAAATGGACCGAAAATTTTATCCTCTATTTCTAAAAATTGTGGTACTTTAAATTGCATTCTATCAATTATAAATTACTAATCAGAAACTTTCCTATTCCGGTATTTCCCTGTAGGGATCTTTCTTGGGTGGGTAGGCTACTGTGGCTGGTGTGGGGGCAGGTTTGGAAATATTCTCGGGCGTGTGTTCAGTTTTTACCCCTGGAGCTTGCACGGGTTCGGACATTTTCTGGACAATCATGGGATGAACAAACTCTTTCGGTTTACCTCCGGCAATGAGTTCCGGCTGTTCTATGTGCTGAAGTAATTCTTCTCTGTCTTCGTGGCTAACTTCTTTAGTTTCATTTTCTAGCGGTTTTATTTCTGTTCTTCCAGAGGTTTTAATTAATTCTTCTCTTATCTTGGCAAAGACTTTGTCATTCATTTCATTTACTAAAGTTTGAACTTCAGATTTTGACACCCCCATCTTCTTCTCCAGTTCCTCGGGATATTCCACTGGAGTTATAAGCCCACAGAGGAGGAGCTCGGTCGCGATTTCCAAATCTCCCAACTGTTCAAAGGTGTAACCCTTACTCTCGCGCATCTCGAGAATCACTTTCTTCCAATCCACAGCATCAATAGCCCGTAGTGTTTCGGCCGGTAGCTCTATTCTCGCCCTGTCTATCTTTATTTGTAATGAATCCTTTGTTTCATCCATCTTCTTATTATAAACTAATTTTTAACTTTCTAATTCTTCGGGGCGAATTTCTAGGCCTGTTTCCTTACTTGGCTCTCTTCGCAAGTCTCGCCCTAGCGGATCAAGAACTGGAACCTCGCCTCTCTCTTCCGGGGTTGTAAAAGCTGAGTAATCTCCACCAGAGAGAATGAAATCTAAATTCTCACTCCAGAGGGGGTTCAACGCTTTCACGTTTTGAATTTTTTCTTTTGATACCACGTTTACTGTAGGTCCGGTTGCATAAAATTCTTTCATTTTATTTTTTAGATTGCCGAAAACTTTATTTTCTACCTGTGCAGCTATGGTTACTGCTTTTTCTTCAACGACACCCAGACGATCCCTGATTTCTAGCATATAAGTCTCTGGGTCCGACAAGCCTAGTATAACTAACAATGTTTCAGTCATAAAAACTCTAAACTGGGTATCAGTCAAGCTATTGTCGGCCGCCACTTTCGATATTTTATCTTTCCAATTCGGATCATCGAAAAATCTCCTTACTTCTTGTGGTAGATTTTCCCATTGTTCACTTATTATTTTTTCTGTTTCTGATGTCATCTTTTATTTATCCATGTCAATGTTCTCCTCCGCCGTGTCCAGCTTCGCCCTCGGGTGGATGTGCAGCTGCCGCGGGAGCTGCTGCTGGAGGATGAGCTGGTGTAGGATGTGCGGCGGGAGTATCGTGTGCTCCTCCAACTTCATGCGCGATGTGTGCGAGAGCATGAGCGACACTAGACTCTTCTTTTTGTGTTTTGGCGTCCTTTCGGATCTTATTTGCCGCTATTCTTCTCTTGGCGTTACCCACTCCCCAAGTTTTTGCCTCGCTTGACCAACCCTTTTCTCTTTTTTCTAGTCTATCAGCATATGTATTTCTTCTGGCAGAGTTAATATGTCGTGCCACATTGCTCAAGTCTTGAGATTGCACTCCTTTTCCTACTAGGTCTAAGTAATATGTCATAGAGTCTGCTTCGCTCATTCCTCCTTCTCGCATTTGTTTCATTAGTTTTTGTGCTCTTTCTCGACTCATTCCTCCTCGCGCCAGTTCGGCTTTTCCATAGTCGCTGGTATCAATCATTTTGTTAGCAAATTCCTCTTTTCTCTTGACCGCCTCATCTCGAGCTTTTTTAAATCCACCTTCTTTTGCCTTACCGACCGGCAGGGCTCCGCCAAGTGTTTTTCCAGCTACCTTTATTCCGCGTGCATCAAAACTAGCAGCCCCAAGAGCGCTGGTTGCCCGTAGCGCTCCTGCGCCAATCTTACTTGTGGCAGCCCAATCTTTAAACTTATTACTTTCTGCCAAATTAGCGGCTCCCCTCCCTAAAGTATTTGCTGCCAACATTGCTGTTCCACCCGTTGCAATGCCAAGTGCAGCTCCGCCGGCAATCTTAGCGCCTTTCATTAAGGCATCGCCGATAACACCTGATCCTTTCTTCGCGAATTTAATTGCCTGAAGGAGGAGAACACAAATTAAAATTGCTGGTATTATGATAAGCAAAAGATTGGCCAAGAAGCCTTCGTTGTCTGCCTTAAACCCTGCGAAAATTTCTCCCTTGTGTAGCATTAGGAAAATAAAGTATAAGAAAAACATGAAAATCGGAGCCATGAAGGCAGAGGAAGTTAAGCGCGTAAACCAAGAGCCCCAACCAATTTCTGGTGTTTTCTTCAAGAAATCTACAGAAAAAGACATAAAGGCAAAAGGGGAAAAAATCATAAGTAGCCAGAGTTCTATCAAGCGTGCTACGAAAGCAAATCCGCATACAAAAAAGGCATAACAAGCGAAAAACATTAACAATCCAGCAATTATCGTAATGCCAATAATTATTCCCGCAGAGACTTTGCCGTTAGTTGTGCCGCCCACTCCCGGCACCGCATTGATTTCCTTGGCAGTTTCAAAGAATTCCTTTGTCAGTAATTTTGTAGGATTAAAAGATGCAGTTAAGGCGCCCGCAATGGTTTTTTCTCCCCCGAATGGTTCGTCGGCTATTACTTTACCCTGGGGGTCTGTAACATTTAATTTGTTATAAAAAACTAAAGCCAAAAGATTGGTCGAGTCAATGACTACTTTGGTGAAAAAGAGAGAAAAGTTAATTAGGAGTGCCATTATTATCACATAAGCAATCATTTTCTTTGCTCCATGCCCCAAGTCCAAGATAATTTGAATTGCTATATAGAGAAGAGCAATGATGAAAAATATATTAGATACATCTCGGACTACGCCCCAGCCAGCGGAGACGAAAGGTTGGTTGAACATGCTGCTTCTTAGAGAGAAGGCTACTAACACATCAAAAAATTTGGCACATACATATAGCAAGAAAGATGGTATTACATAAAAGATTCCATAGAAAAATTGTATAAAGCAGCCCGGCCAAAATGTTCCATTGGAAAGCGGGTTCATGGAACATTTATTTTCAGATATTTGATTTTCAAAAGGTGATTTGTCTGAATTAGGTTGAGCTGGGGCCGATTCTGGAATCCATTGGGGTTTCCATGACAAAAAGTTTTGCCCTTGGGCTATTCGTTGTTTACACTCTTGTTCACTAAAACTAGTTTGTCTATTATCTCTAGTATCAATACATGCCCCAGAAACAGTTGAATTTGACCATTGAAATTTTGACCCCGCCGGGATTTCCTTTTTTAGGAGAAGAGCCATAAAGCCTGTTTCACAATTTTCTTTTCCTGGCACTTGAGCAGTACCAACATATTCTCCCTTCGGTCCTGTTACTACACATGTTACTAAGTTGTCGGCTATTTGCGCCTCCGTTTTTTCGGCAATGCTTAAGAATCCTATAAGCGCTAGAAGTATTAGCCCTAGTACTAAATTTTTACTTCTATTTTTTAGCCCTAATTTATTTTTAGCTTTTAAAATTATTTTCTTTATCATAATTTTAGGCTCTAGCCTTTTGAGGGCTAATGCCTAGTGCCTACTCTAAAAATTCGGATCTCCGGCGTGTGTGTAATCAATTTTGTTGGCTTTAAATACTGTGTTGCAGTCGATCGTGATGCTAGTTCTTTCATCCTTAGGTTTTACTAGCTGGGTACCTCCGGGCCAGCTACAGAGTCCTGTACAAGTTATGTCACCATATACATCTTGCGCATTTACCATGGGCAAGTCTTGGAAGCTAGAGATGATGTTTCCTTGCGTATCTTTGTCCACGGACCCTCTTTCGTTCTGTAAGTTTCTGAAGGTAAAAGCTTGAGCTTGACCCCTGTTGGAATTATCTGCGCGGATTATTTCTCCATGACTGTAGCCGCTAATTATGGGAATTTTACAGAACTGTTCCACCTCTGAGCCTGTGGTTATTATTGGTACGTCTTTAATAAGGTCAGTTATCTTAACTTTAGTCGCTTCGCCGAAGATTATTGCTCCCACTATTCCCCCCAACAGAAATGCTCCAATACCGACTGCCAAGGATGGCATGCCGCCTATAGTGTCTCCTTCGGTATTGGTGAGCTCAACTCTTCGGGTAATTTGTTTCCCTTTTGCCGAACTTAATATTGCTTGCCCTTTCCCGGAAAGGTCAGGATCACTCCAGCCCTTGCTTGCTCTTTCTACCAGGCAATCTTTTACCAGTCCTGTTCCGCTCAGTAAGTGTGTTTTTCGTTGTTGGGCGTAGGCTATAGAAGTGGGATCAAGAGTAGAGTTTTTGGGGTCAGGTAAGGTTGGCGAGTGCAATTTTTTAAGTTTATCGTTCAGGGTTTGAAGCGTGCTGTTGGTGTTTTCGACACTTTGCTGGCTTGAAATTGAGGACCGTATCGCATCATATTGCTTTCGGGCTGTGATCATTTTTGCTTCGTTTGCACTCCCTTTGGCCGGTTGGTCATCGCCGGGGATAGAATCCAGCAATGCCCTAATGGCCTTAAGTCTGGCGAGAGTCTGCCTTTTAGCCCTGGCGGCGTCAACAGTTTCTTTATCAAGTTGAGGCAAATCATCTACTGAATTTATTTCATCCAAGTAAATTATGGCACTCGGGAGAGAAAGCATCATCTTATTCCCCAGCCAATCAGTAAAGGAATCAACAGAAAATTTTAACTCTCGTATTATGTCGTGCGAAGCTTTCGCTTTTTGTTGTGCATCTTTTACCTCATCTTCATCTAACTCTTCAGTGCTGTAGCCTTCTGCTTGGGTTAATGGTTTACTAACTCTTTCTTGTTCTCCCTTCAATCTTTCTTCCCATCCTTTATCGGGACCAGGTACGCATTGGTCTAGCACTTGAGTTTTATCCCAAATCTTATCAATTTGCTGTAAAATTCCTGGCACGTAGGTAGTAGAATTTTCAGGATAGTTGGTGTTTAAGGATCCCGCCACTCTCTTTTGTATTGTATTTTCTTTAAGTAGAGGTTCTCCTTGACTGTCCACTACCAATTCGCCACCCCTATAGACCTTCGGACAATTTTCTGCATCATTTTTATCACAAGCAGGATTGTCCATCATTCTTATCTCAGCTTCAGTTCTCTCAATATCTCCTGGGATGTATGTTCCCCGTGAGATCCAAATTCCAGAAGCATTGGCACAATCATCCTCTGTTATGTCAGTAATTGTGGCTTCCGACAACACTCCTTCCTCTGTTAGGTCTCCGCTTCCTCCTCTGATCGTACAAGCGCCAATGAATTTACCATTTAGCAGTGCTTTAAAGTCCTTCAAAATAATTTCTTGATCAGCGGTAGTGGACCAGTCAGAATCACTACCTGTGTCTTCAAGTCCAGTGCCCGGACCATCATAGGTCCAGGTGTCGGGTTCTGGTTCAGGGTTTTTCTTGCTTGCTAGAGCACTCAAGCCTTTATTAAGAAGTTGATTAATGAGGGCATCGAAAATTGCCGATAGGCTGTTGCCCATGGCGGCTCCAAGTTCGCTCTGACGAAGCTGCGTGCCCATTGCATTTTTTATTTGATCTGCCACTACTGTGCCGGGTGTAGTGTTGACCCATCCGCCTGGGCAAGAATTGTTTCTTGTAAATTCTCTTTTTTCTACATTGTGTGCGTCATTCCATTTAGCTACGCAGCTGTCATATTCTGCCTCTCCTAAAGTACTGGGGCACTCCTTTTTAATGTCGTGGGTTTGGTCATAGGCATATTCATCAAATACTGGAGGAGTATAGGGATTAGTATTACTTCTTGCTGAGAGACCAGTGTTAGATGGACAGGTTTGCGGAGAGAGGAAACCTTGCCCTTCTTGCAACACTTTGTTAACTACCTGGACAGGTGTTTGTATTGCCCCATCAATTTTCTTGGCCAGTTCGTCCGTAGCTATCATCTGGAAACCGATGTAATTATTCTGTGGATATTGAGTGTTCATCAAGAAGCCATTCCACCCACCTACACTGAAATTGTTGCGATAATTCGCAAGGTATACCGGGTCATTGCTGACCTTGCTCAAGGTGTAGGAAGAGTTACTGTCGAGCGTGCTTTTATATGCTGAGATTGTATTTAAGGCAAAGTCTCTGCCGAAGGGGAACTTTACTCTGTCGTAGCCGAGTTGGGTTATCAAATTTTTCACTTCACTTTTAGCAATATCTTTGAAGAAAGATTGTGGGTTCTCTACGAAGAGCGGTGAGCCATGGAAGCCATTATTGATCCAGTTGACGGTGCTCCTGGTTATCTGTGCGATCGCCTTCCTCGCGATAGCTTGGAGGGTTAGACGTAGGATATATTGTGCCCACTCCTTGATTCCATAACCTGCCGTGGTTGCGGAAGACACTGAAGTGGACTCGGTGAAAAGATTGCCTATAAATTCGAGGGCGTTGGATAAAAATCCTGAAGTCGAAGCTACCTCATCGACAGGCGCCATAGCGTTTACTCGTGTAGGTTGAAAAAGCAAAATTATAGAAGGAGCAAGTATGGATATAACGAGCAGACCAGAGACGAATTTTTGAATTTTTTGATTTTTAAAAACCATTTTTATTTAAAAATTTAATTTTCTACTTATTCCACTTGCTAAACTTTGCACTGCAGTTTGGGCTAGGGCCACATTGTCCTCATATTGGCTAATGCTTGAGAGGGCCAGGATAGTATCGGTGTCGTATAGTTTCATATTATTCAAGTTTTCGGCAATCTTCTCTAGCGCATTTAATAGATCAAGGTGAAGCGGAGAAAGAGAAGGGGGAACACTTAACCCAACGATGCTCCCTATTATTTTTTGTGTTTGGTTTATTATGGGGTCGAGCTCTACAAGTACGCTAGAATCAACATTGTTTTCATCCACAATGAATTTATCCATTACATCTACAACGCTCTTGTCGAATTTGTAATTTCCAAAAAGATTATTAAGAGCGGAAGCATAACTTTTAACCGCTACTTGGCTGTCATCTTTGGCAATGTTGAGCTCTGCCATTACATAAGTCTTTGCAGGAGCTGGGTTTCGAAGATGTTCGTAGAGCGAAGCGCTTATTTGTTCCGCAGTATTTGCGTCCATGGATCCGTTTTCGTTTAGCGCTGCCACTGTTGCGAAAAGTTCTCGGGAAAATTTGTCCGTTTCTGTCAAATTTTCTTCAGAGGCGCCCCCTTGCCCCCCAGAGAATTCATCATCTCCCCATTCTTGGCTAATTTTTAGTTTAGCAACCGCAGTACTGTCCGGAATTCCTGGCGTGGTTTCCTTTTTTGCTGGATCGAGTCCCCATAAACCTTCTTCCCAGTCCTCGATGCCGTCTTGGTCACTGTCTTTGTTTACTAAGTCTTCCACCAGGGCATTCGAATACGCTAATCCGTCGCTGGTACCCCCATCATTTTTAAAAACGGAAGTGTTTTTTATGAAAAAAAGTAACACTAAGAAAACAACCGCAAAGGCGATCAGAATAATCCTTTTGTATTTTGACCAAAATTCTTTAATTATGAGTAAATTGTACCATAAATTTAAAGTCAAATGGGGAAAAACTGTTTATAAACTCGGCTGTCGAGTCTCTTGCCGTAGGGAGAATTTACTGCGCGAGTTTAACCCATTCCGAGAGAGTCAAATCTTCTGCTCTTTTGTTCCCCAAATTTTCGCTGGAGGTGGAGGAAATCATTCCGGCAAGGTTCCCGGCAAGCTTTTTGCGCTTGTGAGCAAAGCCTTTTTTGACAATTTGCCAAAATCTCTCTTCATTTAACCTATTTTTTATAAAAAATTCTCGAGAAATATTTTTTATACTGATTATTGCCGAGTCCACTTTCGGCGCTGGCGAAAAATATCTTTTCCCCACCCGCATTATCATTTTTGGCTCACTGTAAGCCTTCACCGACACCGAAAGGATACTTTCTTTCCCGTCCCGGGCCACAATTCTCTCCGCAACTTCTTGCTGAACCATTAAAATCATTAACTCTGGCTGCACTTCCCCACTTAAAAACTTTTTCAGTATAGCCCCTGTAATGTTGTAAGGAATATTGGCAATTATTTTATAACTTTTCACTTTATAACTTGCAACTTCGAACTCTAAGATGTCACCATGTACTATTACAAGAGTACCTGTGTCTATCTCCTTCACAAATTTAATTTTCAGGAATTCAAACAGTTCCTGATCCTTTTCAACTGCAATAACCCTGCCGGCTACTTTTAATAATTTTTCAGTTAGTACACCCTTCCCTGGACCTATTTCTAAAATTACATCATCGAATTTGATTTCTCCAGCTTCAACAATCTTCCGAAGCGCTGCCTCGGATTTTAAAAAGTTTTGCCCCAATGACTTTTTCGCTTTGTAATTTTTCATAATTTTATTTGCTAAAGCCTAGCGCTTAGAGCCTGTGTCTAAATATAAATAGTTTTTATTTTCTCCTCACCCTCTTTCGCTAAAAGATCTGCGGGAATATCTGCGATGAATTCTGACGGCGCATTCATATTGCGTGAACCAAAAATTGTGCGGAAATTTGCGAAAGATAGAAATAATTTTTCTTTCGCGCGGGTAAGAGCCACGTAGAAAAGTCTTCTCTCCTCTTCTCGATCCTCGGCACTCTCTGCGCTGTAGGCCCGCTCGTGTGGGAAGAGTCCTTCCTCAAGTCCGGTGATGAAAACATATTTAAATTCCAAACCTTTGGCTGCGTGGACGGTCATTAATTTCACCGCATTCGCTTGTAACTTATCCTTCCTGCGTTCTTCATTTATCGCCAAATCATCTTGGTCAGAAGCAAGAGCCGCATCCTCTAAAAGCCTTTCCACACCGGCTCCATTTGCCAAACTATCATATTTCAAAGCCAAAGTAGCAAGCTCTTTTATGTTTTCTAATCGCTCGATGTCTTCATCCGTTCCGTTCCGAAGTTCTTCTTCAATTCCAGACTTTTTCACCACGAACTTTATCACTTCGCTGGCTTTACTTTCTATTATTTTTTCTTTTATCTCTTCCAGTAATTTATAAAAATTATCAATTTTAATTTTTGTTTTTATCGGCAAGCTTTCCTTGTCGCCTGCAAAAATTTTGGCAATCGTTGCTTTGCCTATTCCACGCACTGGAAAGTTTATTATTCTTTTCACGTCGGACAAGCTCTGTGGGCTAAGCGCTGCTCGCAAGTAAGCCAGCGTATCTTTAATTTCTTTTCTTTCGAAAAATTTCACACCGAGAACTTGGTATGGAATGTTGTAACGAAGCATTGCCTCTTCGAGCACGCGCGACTGGAAATTCGCGCGATACAAAATTGCAATATCTGAAAGCTCGCTGCCCATAATTTTTTCTTGCTGCCTCTCGCGGTCACCGACTCGTCGCTCGAAAAAATTATGGGCAGCCCCGCCCTCTCGGGCGAAGTCCACTATCTCTAGAATTTTCGTCGCGACAAATTCTGCCTCATCGATTTCTTCCAGCGCTTCGTAGAGACCTATCTTTTCTCCGGTTTTATTTTTCGTAAATAAATTTTTCTCCGGTCGGTATTTATTTTTCTTAATTATTTCATTTGCTGCTTCCAAGATGTTCTGAGTTGAACGATAATTTTCTTCCAATAGCACTATTTTCGCATTCGGGTAATCCTTCTCGAAGCTCAAAATATTTTTAAGATTAGCCCCACGCCAAGAATAAATATTCTGGTCCGCGTCGCCGACCACACATATGTTTCGCTTCTCGTCACATAGAAGTTTAGACATCAGATATTGCACTTCATTGGTGTCTTGATATTCATCTACATGGATATATTGCCATTTGGCTTGATAAAACTTCCTAACCCCCTCATTTTCCTTAAGTAATTTCACGGTTTTTAAAAGCAAATCGTCGAAATCAAGCGAATTTTCTGCCATTTTCCTTTTCTCGTACAAATTCCATGTATCGGCGACAATTTTGCCGAAGCCGCTTCGTTCTCTTTCGCGATATTCTTCCAAATGCGTGAATTTACCTTTTTCTCGACTAATTGCGTTCTTTATTTTCCTTGGGTCGTATTGCTTAGGGTCTAGGCCCAACTCCTTCAAACTCTCTTTTATAAGACTTGTTCCATCTCCCTCGTCTAAAATAGTAAAATATTTAGTAACTCCCACCAGCCGCGCGTTTTCTTTCAGTATATAAACTCCTAAAGAATGAAAAGTAGAGACAAAAGGAACGCTTTCCTGCCCCATCACACTTTTTTGAATTTCTGTTATAACTCTTTCCCGCATTTCTTTCGCGGCCTTGTTGGTGAAAGTTACCGCGAGAATTTTCCCTGGTTCTACGCCCTCCTTTATTAGGTTTACGATTCGGTGGGTTATAGTTTTCGTTTTTCCTGCCCCTGCGCCGGCAACGATCAAAAGCGGCCCTTCTATATGTAGCGCCGCCTCTCTCTGCTCGTTATTGAGTCCTTCTAAGTGATCTTTGTTATCTCTCACTCGTCCAATATAACATACCTCGCCCAGAGAATTATTCTTTTGTCAGATTCGCCCGGAGATCATCTTCCTTTTTCTTGTCTTCCAGTATTCTTTTTGCCTTACTTATTTGATTCATGGCATTTAAACCCTCTTTTTGCATTTCGGCAATAGCAGTAGCATTTTCCGCCCCTCCCATTAGTGCTTCTTCAAAAAAGGCTAAAGTTAACTTGTCCTGAACGTCTTCTGGGAACTTCTGAAAATTATCTAACAAAAATTTCTTGGCGCCTTCTTCGTCGTTTTTCTCCACATATGTCATAAATTCGCTATATAAATTTGAAAAGGTATCTTCCATTTTATTTTAATGTGCTTCTTTTATTTTTAATCTTTTTTTCAAATAATACAGTAAAAATAGAAGCCCAGAAACCTCCCTCTGCTCCTTTTCCCCCATATTTTTTCTGCTGTTCATCTATAAACATATCCTTTATAGTTTCTTGGTCTCCGGGATGAGCATCGTAATCAGCTGCCTTTTTATAAGCTTCCCATTCTTTGTCAAATTTAGTTTCGTCAAATTTTTGATCGCCTGCTTCTTTCTTTGCGTCACCAAATCCTTCTTGGGATGCAGTAGCCCCCTTTTCTCCAATTAGCTCTTGCGACATTGCTTGTCGCATGCTTTGATTATTTTCAACAGTATAAGAAAGTGATTGGCCAATTTCTTCGTAGTACTGATCTAATTTTTTCATAACGTCTTCAAGCGAGGTCTCCCCATCCATTAGTTTGGCTAAAGTAAGGTTTTTGCCATATTTTCCCAGCGTTATTATATTTATAAATTTTTTAAATCCTACATGTGCCTTTTGGGCTAGTTCCTTAAGTTTCTTTTCTTTTTCTTTCTTGTCTTCGATTGCTAGGGCATCTAAATACTCTTTAGGAGTTATACCACTTTCTTTGCACAATTTTTCTACCTGATCATTAATTTCCTTGTATTCTCCTTTTCGATACTTCTCCATGTCTTCTAGTCGTTGGCCGATGCGATTAAACCTCTGCTCATCGTTAATGGCTAGTTCCATAAGTTGTCCCCGTATTACTTTAGCCGCCCTTTCTATGCCCAAAAGATTTACAATCCTTTCAAAGTTTTGATTGTTGCGCCCAAGCTCTGTAATACTTTCTGCACTTAGCATTTTTCCGATTTTCTCTGACCTCTCCATGGCTTCAGAAAAAAGGATTCTTTGAGATTCAAGTAAATCCATGTCTCCATATTCCAGTTTTCCTTCAGCAAGCCTCAGAGCTAGTTCTTCTTTCCCCTCTCTCTTTAGTAATTGCCCAAAAAGATCGCTTTTTTCTTTGTCTTTAAGTATTTCTGCTACAGTGTGGCCAGCGGGAGGCTGGGCAGCTTTATTTTCTTTCTCTTGCTTGTTCTTTCTAAAGGCATCTGCTATTCCCATATATTGTCTGATTTAATTATAAAGTTTAAGCTTTCTTATCATACCCCCAAATTATAAAATTTCAAACTTCCTTTTTTAAGCTTGCTTTCCGGAAGCAGACTCGCTTTTCTTCAAGACTGCTAGAATTTCCTTCTGTATATTAATTAAACCCCTTAAGGCCAACAACTCTTCTTCGGAAGCACCTTTTTTTTCTTCCGCTTTTAACACCGCTTCTTTTCTTGATATCTCTTTTTGCAGGGTGGCTACAGTATTATAGTCTTTCAGTATACTTAATTTATATAATTTTAGTTTTTGCTGCTCTTCTTCGGAATACTCAGAATCTTTATTGTCCGACGGAGCTTTCTTTCCCCTTTTTAATATTCGGGCTCTTATTTCTTCTTCAAGTGAAGTGCGTTCTACTGTTGAATTTTTTGCTATCCTCTCTTTAATTTCTTCTATCTTTCTTGCCCGTATCTCTTCTTCAGATAAAGTGCCTCCCACCACCCTATTTTTTTCAAGGCGGGATCTGATTTCTAGTATTTGTGCAGCCTTTTCACTTTCTTGGCGTATTTTTTCTTCTTCGACTCTTTTTTGTTCCTGTTTTAACCTTTCAGCTTCTTCAGCCCTTCTTTTTTCAGCAGCTTTTTTTGCTGCGTCTCTTCGCGCCGCCTCCACTGCTTCGTGGGCTCGTTTAAGTTCCTCTTCGTGTTTCCTTTTTCTCTCTTCTTCGGGGCTTTCGTGTCGGTATGTGCCTCCCCGAGGAGGGGAAAAATCTTTAAAAAAGTGGCTAGTTCTGTGATTCTTTTCTGGTTTTAATAAAATATCTTTTGCTTCTGAAATTGCGCTGAACCACTCCTCTGCTTCTTTGTTTCCAGGGTTTTTGTCTGGGTGATATTTATCAGCAAGTTTTTTATACGCACTAGCAATTTCTGCTTTTGTGTGGAGAGGAGAGACTCCTAGTGTTTTGTAGGGATCATTTGGTATTGGTCCCCACTTTCGGGTTTCTTGTCTCGATGTTCCCGTTTTTGATTCTGTCATATTATTGTAATTATATATTTTTCATTATTTTTTGCACCAATTTGGTCCAATTTGGCTCAAAGTACCCATTTTTTAAGGTTAATTTCATATTAAACCGTTTTCCACACTCTGATTTGCATTGATTGACGGGGGGTGGATTTTTTGCTATCCTCTAGGTAAGTTCTGATGAGGGGTACGAATGAAGCTGACCGAACGCTAGAGATGATAGGTAACATCGTGAGAATCTTTTTGTTTGCAGTACTTGGTCGTTCTGTATTATGCCCTTATTTTCTAAGGGTTAAAAGGAAATCTCGCGATATTTAGCTTGTTTTATAAAACCTAGATTTAAAATACTAAGATCCTTTTTGGCATCCTTGATCCTCTTTGGGGTGTTCTTTGTCCCAGCAGAGGCCAAGGCCGGCTTCTTTGCCTCTCTTTTCGCCAATGATGCCTTTGCTGAGGTAAGTACAGTGGAACCTTCCTCTGAGGCAGATGTTAACTCACAAAATATAGGTCTTTTGGCTGTTAATGTGCCGTCAGCCTCAATTTTTGAATATAAGGGCAAAGTTGCTAACGCGGAAGCAGAAGTAAATATTACTGACAACGCTCTTATGCCAGAACTTCCCCCCATGATGGCCATGTCTGGCAAAGCTTCTAATATTACTCAGGACGGGATTGGAGGACCGGATACTGACCTAAGTGTCTATGTAGTTCGGAAGGGCGACTCAATATCCCAAATAGCAGAAATGTTCGATGTGTCGGTCAATACTATTCTTTGGGCCAATGGTATGAAAAAAGGAGAAAAGCTCGTCGAAGGTGACGTGCTTATTATTTTGCCTGTTTCTGGACTTAGGCACACTGTGGCAAAAGGAGAAAACCTACAAAGTATAGCCAAGAAATACAAAGCAGATCCCGACGAAATACTTTTATATAACGACATAGATGGATCAAAACTCGCCGTTGGCGACCAGCTTCTGATTCCAGATGGTGAAATGATGGCAAATGAAGGGGGTAATAAACCGGCAGCAAACCTAAGCACTGCCGTTGCAAGAGACAAGAATTATTATGCTAGCCACCCTATTAAAAGCGTGGATGGTTACTTCATAAATCCCTTACCTAATGGTCAAAAGACCCAAGGCCTCCATGGTCCCGGTAAAAGAGGTATAGACATTGGGGCTCCGAGAGGTACCAACTTATACGCAGCTGCTTCTGGAACAGTTACCGCAGTTATAACTGAGTGTTCCGAAGGCGTAAGAAAATGTGGTGGAGGTTATGGAAACATGGTAGTAATACAGCACCCCAATGGCACCAAAACCTTGTATGGACACATGAGTAAGGTTTTCACCCACAATGGAGCTCAAGTTAAACAAGGAGATGTTATCGGGCTTGTTGGTTCTACAGGACACTCTACTGGCCCTCATGTGCACTTTGAAGTATTCAATGCTCAAAATCCCGGTGCTAAGTGGACTTGGAAGAAATAAATTATTCTAGGAAAGTTAAAGCGATCATAGCCAAAACTCCAATAATGACCGCAATAAATTGTAAGACTGAGTGTCTTACATTTTTTGTTTTATGAAGCTCGGGTATTAAGTCGGCAACAGCAATGTAAATGAATCCTCCAGCGGCAATCGGCAGGAAAATAGATGATGATACTTCAGCTCTGTCCCCTAGGGCAAAGAAAAATATAGCACCAAGAATGGCGGTAAGAGCTGATAAAAAGTTAAGCCACAGAGCCCTTCTTTTCGTATAACCAGAATGAATAAGTACCGCAAAGTCCCCTATTTCTTGGGGAATTTCGTGGAGTATAACAGCCAGCGTGCTAGCAATGCCGAGAGGTATATTTACTGCGAAGCTTGCCGCAATTATTATACCGTCCATAAAATTATGAACGCCATCGGAAAAAAGTATTAATTTACCAACTGGATGAATTTGATTGTCTTCTCCATCTTCGCCGTGGTGGTGCCAGTGAAGAAATTTCTCCAAAACAAAAAAGAAAAGAATTCCCCCAATAACCAAGACGCTAGTCTGTGTTGGGTTCCCTGCATTTTCTAGAGCTTCGGGTAGTATGTGTATCAATGCGTCTCCCAAGAGTGCCCCTACCGCGATGCTAATGAATATAAATATATATTTTCTCAATACTTCTTCTTTTAGTGACAAGGTAAAAATTCCCATAAAGGAAATCAAACTTACAACTACCACACTAGCAAACGTATAAAGATATATCTGCATAAAAGTAAATTTTTAGGCACACGCTTGACAGAGACCAAAGATCTCCAGCGAATGATCATTAATATTTTTAAATTGAGACGAGGTTTCGACAACGCGTCTTTTTATTTTTTCAATTTCTTTCTCGATTTCTAAATTTTCAAAGTCTTCGACTCGATCACAATTAGTGCACACCAGATGATGATGATGCTCGTCAGCTAATTCAAAATATAACGAGTCTTTCCGTAAATCTGCCCTATTCAATACCCCACTTTTCTCTAGGGTTGCTAGAGTACGATAAACCGTGACCTCATTTATGTTTTTTTCTCGGTCAAGCTTTTTATAGACCATTTCCGCGCTTAAGGGCTTTTTGCTTTTAGTGAAAATATCCAGTATGGCAAGCCTCGCTGGCGTAACTTTGTATCCTCTTTCTTTTAAAATTTCCCTCATCCCCTCAGTTTAAGCTAAATGCAAGTCATTTGCAAGTACAAAAGGGGAAAAGATGGGGAAAACTATATTGTAGTAAAATAGTATATGCGCAAATTTAAAGTATTTTTTATTTCCCTTTTTATACTAAGCTTGTTTTTTCGACCCGCCATAGCTGCAGAATTAGCACAGGACGATACTCAAGTCGTTAAAGCTGTAGTTGTCGAAGTGTTAAATGTTAGACAAGCAAATATTCCGGGTAGCAATACAAAATATCCCATACAGTCTCTCCAGGCGAAAATATTAGAAGGAGAAGAGAAAGGAGAGATCGTTACCTTTGATAATGAATACACGCCGCTGGATAAAGATGACATCTTTTATTTAAGTTCCACCACTACAGTAGATGGTCAACATTTCTATGGCGTCTACGATCCAGATCGTATGCCAGTTTTGCTTTTTTTCGTTATTCTTTTCATAACATTAGTGCTAATTTTTGGAGGTATTCAAGGTCTGCGCGGTATCTTGAGCTTGGCTCTTAGTTTACTTGTAATAATATTTGTACTTTTACCCGGGATGCTCCACGGCTTCTCCCCTCTTTTAGTTAGTATTGCAGTTTCTTCGATTATCATAATTATCGGCTCCTACATCACGCATGGTTTCAATAAAACTACTTCCACAGCTGTTATAGGAATGATTGTTACCGTTGTTGTTACGGGTATTATGGCTTATTTTGCGGTATACAAAAGTCATTTGACGGGTATGGCGGATGATGAGTCCTTTTATCTTAATTTAAACCTAGGCGGGAATATTGATCTCGTGGGTCTCTTGATGGGGGGTATTATGATCGGGCTTTTGGGGGTGCTTTACGATGTGGCTATCGGGCAATCCATATCTGTCGAGGAGTTGCATACTATTGCTCCGCATATTGGGCGGTGGAAAATATATAAAAGAGCTATTCGTATTGGGCGCGAGCACATTGGGGCTTTGGTTAATACGCTTGCTATTGCATACGTAGGTGCGTCACTTCCTCTATTGCTGCTTTTTTATTCGTCTGCTAGTGAAAATTTTATTTTAATTGCTAATCACGAAGTTTTCGCAACTGAAATAATCCGCATACTGATTGGTAGTATTGGTTTAGTACTTGCTGTACCCATTACTACTATTCTGGCGGTACTTATGCTTATTAAAAAGGAAAATAAAAATCTTCCTGAAGAAGTTTTAGAAAAAGAAAAAATTGCCTTAAAGCAATTTCATTCTGGTAACTAAAAAGCGAAGGGGCGGGACCAGGGGGGTCCCGCCCGGATGTGTGCCCTACTTCTGCATGGTCCTCCTTTCTGTTCCCGACCACACGACGCACGTCATGGCCGGAACTACTTGGTGTGCGCTGGTGTTGGCGCGGTTGTGGTGTATGGATGGAGCTGGGGTGGAGCGTTCTTCGGGGTGGTCAGCCGGATCACGAGTATGATCAGACCGCCGCCCAAGAAGGCTATTGCGCAGGCCCAGAGGAAGGGCGCTAGATGCATCTTTTCCTCCGTCCCTGCGGCGCGTTGCATTCCTTCTATGGACACGGCATTCTCCTTCCACTTTTGATGTTACAACTATTCAGTTTTTAGTCAAACTAATGTGCTGGACCTTCTGCTTGCCAGTTAAGTAAGTCTTGAAGTTGTACAGTCCGAATCTCTAGCTTTGTGTGTTCAGCAGTTCCCTCTCCCGATTTGCCTCTTTGTTTTGCAACTCGCACTTCTTTTTTATTTTCATCCACACTAACAACTCTCCATCCAGTTTCCCCTGCCACTACTACTTCCTGTTCTGGTTCAAAGAATGAAGTAGTTTTTATTCTTTCTGCCACGTTACCTTTCTTTTTGTAAGACTCCAATGGGTGATCAAAGCTCATATAGTTATGTTAGTTATTAATACTCCCAATTATAATATAAAACTTCTGTGCGGGATGGGAGAATCGGCTACTACATAGCCAGGTGCTTTTCGATCTACTTAGACGCAGATAACGAAAAGCCTTTCGCTTCTCCCGCAAAGGCAAATAAATTCGCCTTCTATCCCTTACTCTGTGCGGGATGGGAGAATCGAACTCCCAACCTCAGTTTGGAAAACTGACGTTTTACCATTAAACTAATCCCGCATTTCAATCAACAGCTATTGTCGGGCCGCTGGGAATTGAACCCAGTCTAAATGCTCCCAAAGCACTTGTACTACCGGTATACTACGGCCCGAAAAACTTTTTTACTATATCATGGTTCTATTTTTTTCACCATGATCCTGAGCTTGCCGAATGGGTCATAAAATTATATCACTCACCACTTTGACTCTCGCTTTTTTCGCCTTCATGTCCATTAGGACGACCAGTAAGTCCACCTGCCATTCTCTGTCGTCAGGAACTTTTTGGGATATCAGGTAAGTTTGAATTGTCCTTGACAGTCGTTTCAATTTCCAAGGATGCATGTTGTCTTCCGGCCTATACTCTCCTGAAGTAGTTTCATGGGTAACATTTTGTAAACCTTCACGCGAAACACTCTTAACTTCGATGAAATATAACTTCCTGTTCTTTTCAGCAACGATGTCTATTTCTCCCCATTTTTTAGTGTGGTTTCGATCTATAATTTGAAAACCTTGTTTCATAAGAAACTTTATAGCAATACTTTCTCCCAACTCCCCTATTTTTTGAGTTTTAGATGTAAATACTTTTGGCATAATGAAGTTTCACATGAAACATATTTAGAAATTTTCATGTCTTTTACTAAAAAACCTTTATTTAACAACGTATTTTAATCAAATAAATGGCCTAAATGGACATTTATAGGTTGTCCTTTATCAACAATACCAACATAGTTATCCACAGTTTCCTTTATTTGCTTGTGAATAAAGCCTTTATTAAAGGACAGAAAATTTTGTGCGGCCAGAGAGAATCGAACTCTCGTCTCATCCTTGGCAAGGACGTGTTCTACCACTAAACCATGACCGCAATTTAAAAGCAGAAGTATTATAATATTTTGCTGAGTTTAACGCAATCACAATAATGCCTTGGAAAATAAGGCTTATTTGCCTATATTTTAATATAGTGTATAATAACAATATTAAAATATAATTTCTGCACCCGTAGTGAAATGGATATCACAACAGTCTTCGGAACTGTCGTTGGGGGTTCGAATCCCTCCGGGTGCACCAAAGAAACTTGGAGCCAAATCTTAAAAATCTAATAGAAAAAATACCTCAAGAAGTTTCATATGTAACAACTACTTTAGAAAAAGCTGGTTTTGAGGCATATCTAGTGGGGGGATGTGTCCGGGATTTGCTAATGACTCGGTTACCGAAGGACTGGGATGTTGCCACCAATGCTAAACCCGAACAAATTATAAGCCTCTTTGAAAAGACGGTATATGAAAATGAATTTGGGACTGTCGGCGTATGTGTTCCATGTGAAACTAAGAGTGAAGTTACACAAGAAACAATACAATACATGATCATTGAGGTAACTCCTTATAGAATTGAAGCTAAATATAGTGATCTCAGGCATCCCGACGAAGTAAAGTTTGCCGACAAGTTGGAAGATGATCTTAAAAGACGTGACTTTACAATAAATGCGATGGCCTTAAGCATAAAGGACAATATACCTTCCTTAAAGGACATCTTCGAGGGGATAAAGGACATTTCGAATAAAGTTATAAGGAACGTTGGTGTTCCGGAAGAGAGATTTAATGAAGATGCTCTACGAATGTTGCGCGCTGTGCGCTTCGCTTGTCAACTTAATTTTTCTGTGTCGCATGAAACCACAGAAAGTATTATAAAAAATTCTGACTTAATTAAGAAAATTTCGGAAGAAAGAATTCGAGACGAGTTTACGAAAATTATTATGTCAGAAAATCCCGCAAGTGGATTAATGATGTTGGAGAAATTTAGTTTACTCAAAAATATTATTCCTGAGCTCGAGGAGGGTATTGGTTGCGAGCAACTCGGAGAACATATTTATGATGTTTGGGAACATTTGCTTCGGGCGCTTCAACATGCCGCCAACAAGAATTGGCCTTTAGAAATAAGGCTCTCCGCGCTTTTCCACGATATCGGGAAACCTCGTAGCCGACGTTTTGACCCCGCAAAAGGGAAAAAGGGGGAGGGGAAGTATACTTTTTATGGGCATGAAGTTGTGGGGGCGAGAATGACAAAAAAGATAATGGAAAGGCTGAAGTTCTCCAGAAAGGAAGTGGATTTGGTTGAAAAATTGGTACGTAACCACATGTTCTTCTCCGACACCGAACTGATTACTCTCTCCGCCGTGCGCAGAATTATAAATAAAGTAGGACAAGAAAATGTTTGGCTTCTCATGAACCTTCGTGAGTGTGACAGAGTGGGTACGAACAAAAAAGAGTCTTCTTATCGTCTGCGGAAATATTTCGCCATGATCGAAGAAGCCCTCCGGGATCCTGTGTCTGTAGGTCAGTTAAAAATTAACGGAAAATATTTACAAGATGAGCTCGGTATTAATCCAGGACCACGCATGGGCTGGATTTTGCATGCGCTCCTTGAAGAAGTGCTCGATGCTCCGGAGAAAAACACTGTAGAGCACCTATCGGAACTTGTTAAATCTCTGAATTTGTTGGGCGATTCCGAGCTTCAAGCTCTGGGAGAGCGAGGTAAAGAGAAAAAAGAAGAAATTGAAGAAGAAGAAGTGTCTAAACTTCATCAAAAGCACGGTGTTCGCAAGAAAAATTAAGAAACTTCTTGCTGATAGCAAGTTTCGCAATAAACTACTTCAGGGCGATCCGGGGAGTAAGAAGTTTCGAATTCGTTAGTGCATTTTTTCGCTCCATGTAAGGGATGATTTTCAAGCTCACACATACATGAGCGGTGCCAAAGTTCCCGAGGATTCCTTTTTTTCATACGATCTTGGTGTCGGCACTCGAAATCTTTATGAGGGAGAGGTATGCCCAGGCGTTTATAGAAATCTAATTCTCCTTTGGTTATGCGGAAGTTCTTTTTACAATCTTTACATACAAGCACTTGGTTTAAAATGTCTTCCGTAACCCCTTGTATAGTTTCAGGTATTTCCGTTTCCTTGAGAGTTTCTTTGCCATAGGTGCCAGTAGTTTCAGCTTGCCAATTAAAGCCTTTTTCTCCGGCCTCCTTCTCATTCATGGGGTAATATTCTTGCGCCAATGTTTCATTGTAGCCAAAAGGGGATATGGCGGGTGGAAAAAATTCCCCATATATCCCATCTTTTTTTAATTGTTGCACAATTTCTTCTCTTAATTTTTCGTACTCCTCTTTTTCATACTGTTTATTTAAAATACAATATTTTTTATTATTTAACCCGACGCAACCAAAACAATCTGTTGAATTTCTAGTGCTGTCGGAATAGTCTACTCTGTTGCAATAAAAAACAAAAACATCAACAATACAACTGGTGTCTTGAAGCGCTCCCATCACATTGTAACAGCGTTCACCCTTAAAATAATGATTGTTCACGTCTTGGCAGTCTATCGGATCTTCAGCATCAGCAATATAAGAACAATTTTTTGCATTTGAGGTATCAAAAATTCTCACTCCATCGAAACAATTGTACATATAATCACCTGTCGCATTCACGCACTTGGTGGCGAAAGCATATTTTACCAAGGCTTCACCGCGTAGTTTCTGATATTTCTCCTTGGCTTCTTCAATGCTCTTGTGGTTTTTTAGAATTTCAGTTTTTTTCTTCTCGAATTCTTCTTTGGTATATTGTTTATTTTCTATGCAATAACTTAAATTCCTACCATTGGTGCAGAAAATACAATTTTGGCAGTTACGCATATCAAAAGAGAATAGAACATCTACGCACTCCTGGAGTCGTTCTCCGAAAAGGCACTTGAAAGACTTTCTGGTGTCCACGCATTCATAGCAAAGTTCGGAATTATACAAAAATGTGCAATCCATGGAATTTTTGCAACTTTGGATAAGTCGGCCATATAGACAGTCCTCGTTATTTTCCGCAGCGAAAATTAAATAACAATTTTTATTTTCCGAAGAATTATTTTCATATTCGGTATTAATACTATTTATAGATAAAAGAGAAACACGCGGAACCTTGTTCTTTAATTCAGCAAACTGTTCCAGGAATGGCCTTGATTTATCGAAGTCTATTCCATGCGTCATAGGATCCCAGCTGTCTCCCCACCAACACTGGTGACAGTAGACGGGGAATATGGTCTTTTCAGTATAAACAGAAACGCCGCTTTTACCACAAAGATCACACTTGCGTCTATGAAGCGTCCGCTCATTTCTGAAAGCCAGACGTCTCTGGGCTCGGCAATCCGGACAATATAGTGGTGGCGGGACCTTTACTTGATCGTAAAAAACAAGATCTTCTTTTCTTATTTCAAAGTTTTGTTTGCAATTTTTACAAACTTTTTCCATGGTTTCAAACAATTATAAACCCTTGAAAAATTTGCTGATGAGAGCCGTGCTGGTGTGAGAAAAATTAAAGATCACTGCTAGAGTGAAGAGCCAAAGAGATAGACTAATATCGGCAAAAGAGATAAGTATGGCAAGCAAGGCGAAAACTACTGGAACAAAAATGCGAATAGTACCGCGATGGATTTCTTGTTTGCTTACCTCGATATTTTTTATATGGTCAGATTTGAAAACGTAACCGCGAATCCAGAAAAGGCATAGACCTATAACTATCGTGTGAAGGCCGAACCAGATTATAGCGAATTGATTGTTGCTATATTTACCCAAGAGGGAAGTGGAGAAGGGAATCAAGGCCAGGAAAAGAAAGAAAATCGCATTTATATTTGTCAGATTCCGGTCAATATTTTTTGCATACACGGAAACGAAAAAGTGATGCGCACGCCAGTAAGTGAAAAGAAGAGAAAAACTCAAAAGGTATGAAAGGAATACCGGAAGCAATTCTTTCATCGCAAAATACAATTCATTGCTATTGCCAGGCATTAAGATATCAGGGGCTTTGATTTCAAAAACGAGAATGGTCATAACGATGGCAAAGATTCCATCGGCGAGCTGTTCTAATCTGGCTGGTTTCATACCCATAATAATAACACGCAATGTGCTATATTGTTAAGATGAAAATCGGCATTTTTGATTCAGGCCTCGGGGGACTCATTGTGGCTAAAGCTATACAGAAGGCAATGCCCCAGTATGACTATGTATATTTAGGGGACACCAAGAGAGTGCCTTATGGCAACCGATCACATGAAGCCGTCTTCGAATTTACCCGGGAAAGTGTGGAGTACCTATTTAGAAAAGAGAATTGCATGCTCATTGTGGTTGCTTGTAATACTGCTTCCGCACGCGCCTTGTCAGAATTGCAACAAAAATATTTACCTGAGTTTTTTCCTGACCGTAAAATTCTCGGGGTTTTAGTGCCGGCAGCCGAGGAAGCTGCGCAATATAAAAAAGTAGGAGTATTGGCGACGCAGGGTACGGTGGCTTCTGGAACCTTTCCCAAAGAAATAAAAAAAATCAATAAAAGTATAATTGTCTTGCAGGCTCCGGCTCCTATGCTGGTTCCCTTGGCCGAAGAAGGGGAAGTAGAGCTCGCCAGGCCATTCTTAGTAAAATATTTAAAACCGCTTGTGGCAAAAAAAGTTGACGCTATTCTCCTCGGCTGTACACACTACCCCATATTTAAGAAGGAAATAAAAAAGTTATTGCCGAAGAGCGTGAAGGTTGTTTCTCAGGATGAAATTATTCCCAAGAAACTAAAAAATTATTTAACTCGTCACCCAGAGATTGAAAAAAAACTTTCCAAGGGTAAAACAACAAAAATTCTGGTAACTGACGAAACCCAAACCATAGACAACCTCACGCGCAAGTGGTTCGGGAAAGTTGAACCTCAATTAATTCATCTATAACTGAATCCAGACAGGGCAGTGGTCTGAACCTAGAACTTCCGGACAGATGCCGGATTTTTTTATTTTTTTCGCCAAGCGCTCACTTGCGAAAAGGTAATCAATTCTCCAGCCGATGTTTCGTGCTCGAGCATTAGCGAAATAGCTCCACCAACTATAGTTTCCTCCGCCTTTTGTAAAAATACGAAAGGTATCCACGAAACCTGCGGCAATAATTTTATCTATTCCTTCGCGCTCTTCCTCGGTGTATCCCTTCTTGCCTTCATTTGCTTTCGGCCGAGCAAGGTCCTCCGGCGTATGGGCAACATTTAAATCGCCACCAAATATTACAGGTTTTTTCTTGTCCAATTGTTGTGCATATTCTAGAAAAGCAGGATCCCATAATTTGTGTCGGAGGGGAATGCGCGAGAGGTCGTCTTTGGAATTTGGCGTGTAAACACTTATGACATAAAATTTTTCAAACTCTAGGGCAATTACACGACCTTCAGTGTTAGGGTTGCCGTAGCTATCTTTCAGTTTATATTTTCCTGTTATATTTTCTGGTAGGCCCAATACCGCAGAAAGAGGCTTAATTTTGGTGAAAATAGCAGTGCCACTGTAGCCCTTACGTAGGGCGGAGTTCCAGTATTCTTCATAGGCGGGAAGATCCACCTCGCTCTGATTTTGCATTGCTTTAGTTTCTTGCAGGCACAAAATGTCTGGCTGATACTTTTCAATAAATGGCAGGAAAAAACCCTTTTTGTGTACTGCTCGCAAACCGTTTACATTCCAAGAAAATATTTTCATTTTATCTTTTGTTATGAAACTTCTGATGCACATCTCGTAGATGTTTGTCAGTAACGTGAGTATAAATTTGAGTAGTCGCTATATTACTATGCCCGAGCATCATCTGGACGGAGCGAATGTCGGCGCCATTTTGAAGTAAATCAGTCGCGAAAGAATGGCGAATAACATGCGGGGTAACCTTTTTGGAAATTCCAGCTTTAATCGCGTGCTGTTTAACAATTCGCTCGATAGATCTACGAGTAAGTGCACCGACTTCCTTTTTGTTTTTTCCAATATCATTTTCTATTTGGACAAAGAGCGCATCACTCATGTCCTTGCGAGCTTTCAGGTAGGCCCTCACCGCATTCTTCGCTTCTTCAGAAATAAAAACTACGCGAACCTTGCCACCCTTGCCGCGGATGGACATCTCGGGAGTTGAAAGATCAATATCATTCGTTAACGAACAAAGTTCGGACACGCGAAGCCCCGTCGAGAAAAGAAGCTCTAGGATTGCTTTGTCTCGGAGATTTTTCAAATCTGTTCCTTGTGGAGAGTTTAACAGACGAGTTAGCTCTGTTTGAGTTATTAGGTCAAGAGACCGCTCCGGAATTTTCGCTAATTCTATTTGTTCAACTTGCATGCACTTGATTCCTTTTTTGGTTAAGTATTTTAAAAAAACTCTTAGCGCAATCATGTAGTAGTTTTGAGTTTTCTTGGATATGGTTTCGCCAGTTTTTCGGTTGTTGCCGGTTGCTTGTCTGTTTAACCATATACGAAATTCTCGCACGGAAGAATCTGTGATGTCTTCCACTTTTTTTATTTTTCCAAATTCAAAAAATCGGGCGAGGTAGTGTGCGTAATTCTCCACGGTGCGGATGGCCGAACCCTTTTCAATTTCCAAGTATTCTAAAAACTCACTCTTCAGTTTATCTATTTCTGCCATCCTTTTATTTTATCATGTCGCACAATATTTAGGGGTGTGTGTTCTACCAACCGCGGCGGGCAGAGGCAAGAGTGCTTTCGTTCGGGGTTGCAATTTTAAGCAGTTTATGCTAATATGTTAGACATGTTAGCTACTAAGAAAAAGCAAACAGTTATAAAGAAACATCAAATACACGAGAAAGATACAGGCTCTCCAGAAGTGCAGGTAGCTGTTTTGTCGAGCCAAATCGACGCTCTGGCTAAACATTTAAAGAAACACAAAAAGGATAACCATTCTCGTCGAGGACTTATCAAGATGGTGGCTGATCGACGAACTCATTTGAAATATTTAGAGCGTAAAGATAAAACTCGCTACAACGCGCTCATGAAGAAAATCGAACTTGCCTAAGCGGCACTTAAAATATGACTGTTATCAAACATAAAGAACAGAGGGTAGGGGTTTTTATCGATACTCAAAATTTATATCACTCAGCACGTAACCTGTATAACGCCAGGGTAAATTTCGGTGCAGTGGTGAAAGACGCAGTAGCGGGAAGAAAACTTGTACGCGCCGTTGCATATGTTATTACCACTGAAGCTGGGGACGAGAAGAACTTTTTTGAGGCTTTATCGAAGCAAGGCATCGAAACTAAAACAAAGGATCTTCAAATTTTTGCCGGGGGCGCCAAAAAGGCTGATTGGGATGTAGGGCTTGCCGTGGATGCTATTAAAATGTCAGCTCGGCTAGACTCAGTAGTTATTGTTTCTGGCGATGGAGACTTCGTGCCATTGGTTGAATATCTGCAGACAATCGGAGTCCAGGTAGAAGTCGCCTCGTTTGGTAAATCAACTTCTGGGAAATTGCGTGAAGCGGTGGACGATTTTCTTGACCTCTCAATGAACGCTAAGAAATATTTAATGGGTGGCACTGCGCGACCCCAATAATTATTCTGTAGAAATTTTTGCCTTTTTGTTGTCTTGGTGCTAGGATATTGTAACCTGCTCGTACCCAAGGGTACGTTCTGCCGGGTTTATTAGTTAAGCGAGTTCGCGTTCAAACACAAAGTAGTGTTCATCGAGAACAATACTCAAGTTTGTACACGAGCTCAACCCTCGACTGTGATCGGGGCAAGTAGTATGACAAAAAAAGAATATAGTGTAGAGATTGGTGGGAAAACTTTAACTGCTGTTTTCTCTGACCTTGCCGAACAAGCAGATGGCTCAGTGATGTTGAAGTATGGCGAAACGATAGTTCTCGCCACCGCTTGCATGTCCAAAGATAGCCAAGCAGGGCTCGGATTTTTTAATTTAACAGTAGATTACGCAGAGAAGTTTTACGCGGCGGGGAAAATTTTAGGCTCACGTTTCGTAAGAAGGGAAGGCAAGCCTTCAGAGGAAGCAATCCTTGCCAGTCGCGTAATAGACCGAACTCTTCGGCCGCTTTTTGATCAATCCATAAAGCACGCGGTGCAGGTGATAGTTACAGTTCTTTCGGTGGATGATAACGACCCCACGATTTTGGCAATTAACGCCGCCTCCTTGGCCCTTTTGGTTTCGGATATTCCGTGGGAAGGACCGGTGGGAGCAGTGCGTATCGGTAAATATGACGAGGATACGCTTAAAATAAATCCATTCCAGAACCTGCGACTACTAGATGACACTCTCTACAAGTTTGACCTTACTGTTTGCGGTAAAGATGGGAACATAAATATGATCGAAGCCTCTGCTCATCAGAGCACCGAAGAGGAGATAGAAGAAGCTTTGGTATTAGCCAGCGCTGAAATCACCAAGCTGGAGAATTTCCAAAAGGGAATTGCAAAAGAAATAGGTAAAGAGAAAAGGATTATAGAAAAAGGAGTTATAACTCCTGAATCCGTAGAGCTTTTTAACAAAAATATATTACCCCAAATGGAAGGCGCGATTTTCGCAGGAGCTGGTAAGGCGAAAATAGACGAACTCCACACGCTATGGAACAATCTAGTGAAGGAATATTGGACCGAGAAACAGCCCGACAAGAAAGATTTTAGCCTGGAAGATAACTTATTCGATGACACCGAGAATGAAATCCTCCACAAGAAAGCTATTGAAGAAAACAAACGTGCAGACGGCCGCGCAATGGACGAACTTCGAGACCTATATGCCCAAGCCGGAGGTTTGTCTTCGATGATTCATGGCTCGGGGATTTTCTATCGTGGAGGAACGCACGTACTTTCAGTTTTAACCTTGGGTGGTCCGGACGATCGCAATACTATTGACGGTCTACAGTTAAAAACTGAAAAAAGGTTTATGCATCACTATAATTTTCCCCCCTATTCGGCTGGAGAAGTTGGCCGAGCAGGATTTACCAATCGTCGAGAGGTGGGGCATGGAGCATTGGCCGAGAAAGCGCTATTGATGATCCTGCCTTCACCTGCCGAATTTCCATATACCATTCGAATCGTTTCTGAATCTATGGCATCGAATGGTTCCACTTCCCAGGCCTCAATCTGCGCTTCTACGCTTGCACTCATGGATGGTGGTGTGCCCATAAAAGCGCCAGTTGCAGGTATTGCCATGGGACTCATGTATGAGTCTCCAGAGAAATACAAAATTCTAACTGATATTCAAGGCCCTGAGGACCATCATGGAGATATGGATTTCAAAATCGCTGGCTCGCGAGATGGAGTAACGGCGATACAGCTCGATGTGAAAGTGGAGGGAGTCCCGATAAAAATATTGGGCGAAGCCATGCGACAATCCAAAACGGCTCGACTACAAATTTTAGAGACAATTCTAAAGGAAATTCCAAAGCCGCGCGACATTATATCGCCGAATGCACCAAAAATTCTAATTATAAAAATTAATCCAGACAAAATCGGAATGGTAATTGGCGGTGGAGGGAAAACGATCAAAGATATAATGGAGAGGACCGGGGCTGAAATAACTATTGAAGACGATGGCACCATATATCTCACTGGGAAAAACGGCGCTGCTGAAAAAGCGAAGCAAATAATTGAAGAAATGACCCATGAATTCAGGCCCGGAGAAATGCTCGAGGGTGAGGTGGTAAAAATTGCGGACTTCGGGGCCTTCGTGCGCCTTAACGATTTTACCGACGGCATGGTACATATTTCGGAAATGGCCCCATTTCGCGTAGAGCGAGTTAGCGATATAATAAAAGAAGGTATGATAGTCCCCGTTAAGATTATAAGTGTGGATTCAGAAAAAGGCAGAATCGGGTTATCTATCAAAGAAGCAAACAAAGATTTTTTCTCCGCCACAGGCGCCGCGCCTGCCGGCGGGCAGGGATCCGCTCTCGGCGGAAAAAAATAAATGGAACAAGACAAAAAAATTCCTGATCAGGAATCGGGCACCCAAGACAAGATCGTAGAGACCTATGCTGAAGACATGGCGAAGGTGCTTGAGACTGATACGGGGGCCTTGGTGAAGAAGATAATTCATGGAGAAGAAGAGCACGAAGCGGAGAAAAGAAATTTCTCTCCCGAGTCCCGGCGAAATAAAATTTTTATGGCTACCGGGATGACGTTGATAATTCTAGGTTTGGGAATTTTCTTGTATTTCTTTTCCCAAGGTTATATCCGGAAAGGGGTGAATGTTCCAGAACAATTTACACCACTTATTTTCAATGACAAAACTACTTTTATTGAGATTTCTGGTTTGAATAAAGATGAAATAACGCAGAGAGTACTAAACCAAGTAAATTCGACGGAAGTAAAAATAGGTGGAATAGAGGGTATTTATCTTACTGAAGAGGGGAATTTTATAGGACTCCGAAGATTTCTAACATTAACTAAAAGTAATTTAGTATTAACACCCGATACTTCACTCATCTCTGACAATTTTCTGCTAGGAGTTGTGAAGGGCGGAGAAGAGTATGCTAGCGGAAATCGAGAAGGAATTTTTATATTAATTAAAGAGCGATCTGCTGCCGATGCATTTGATGCTCTGCGGGCATGGGAAGGGAAGATGTTTGCAGATGTTCGTGGATTTCTAGGTACCCGTATAGATAGTACAAATAACTATTTACTTACTAAAGACTTTGAAGATGGAATTGTGGAGAATAAAAATGCACGTATCCTTCACGACAAGGAAGGTAAGATTGTGATAATGTACGTTTTTGCCGACGATAACACTGTTATTATCACCAATTCGCAAAATGCTGCTCGCGAAATAATAGAACGACTGAATTCTCGAGAGAAAAAGCAATAACTACGCTGCTGGGAGCTCGATTAAGAAAGTAGATCCCTGGCCGCTTCCTTCTGATTCGGCCCAGACGCGGCCTTTGTGTGCTTCAACTATTAACTTTACTGTATAGAGACCATAGCCCGTGCTGTCCACGTTTACCTTGACTGAATCTTTGCCTCGCCCCCCTTCAGTAAATAGATTCTTCTTGTCTTCTTCGGTAATTCCGACACCGGTGTCCTTGATCTTGAAAACTATTTTGTCATCATTTTTCTCTAGGCCAATAGTAATTGTTCCTGCTTTGGTGTATTTGGTAGAATTTTCAATTAAGTTATGGATTACTTCTTTAAGCCAAATTGGATCACCTACAATGCCATAATTATTTTCTTTGATATCAGTTTCCAATTTTAGCCCCTTGGCTTCTATCGGACCCTTCTTTTCTTCCACAGTTTTTGTAACTAATTCTTTGAAATCAAGTGGTTTCATGTCGTACTTAACCGTGCCTTTCTGCATGTTGGCGGCATTTAACACCAAGTCTACTGTTTCTATGCCCATATTGTCTGACTCTAGCCCTTGTTCGGCATATTTTCTGACATCAGGACTAATTTCTCCAAAGGTCCCGTCGAGCATTCCAGCAAAAATATATTTCGATCGGGTGAATGAGCCCTTCACCTTATGAGTAACTAGATGAACTAGGGATTCACGCTGCTTTATAAGTTCTTTAAGGCTGCTATTTAAACTATCAACTTCTTTATACAGTCTGGCGAGCTCCAGATTCTGTTTATATAATTCTTCAGTAACTTTTTTATACTCTTCGGGGGAGATTAGAGCGTTGTCGGTAGCTGGCATAAAAATTATTTGAGACTAGAGGGGATTTCTTCTGGTGACATTTCCTTTATCAAATCTTTTACTGATTCGCGACATACTTCATGCGAAGCGCGTCCGAACAATCTTTCGTATTGAGCCACCAGTTTATCAATAATGCCCTTCGGGTCTCCGTTCTCTAGTGTTACCTCTCCCTTTTTTTCATCGAGCACATGCAATCCTTGCACTTTCCGAGCTTCATCCCAGGCTAAAGGGCCAATAACAAGCTCTTGCTCTTTGATGATTTTCGATACTAATTGTGGAAATTGAATTGCAGGGTTCATAGACTAAGATTCTTTTATATTATCGAAGGTTACACTCATTTTAATTAAGCTTATTGTCATTAAGAAATAGGAGAATAAGTACATATAATCGTTAATACCTCCGACATACCAGTTGCCTGCGTTGAACTGATATAAAAATATATAATCACACAAATACTGCAAAACTAGTGCGGCTATCAAAAAAAGAATAGGTTTTCTCATTATTCCTCCCAAAAATTTTCTCGAGAGAGTGAAAGCTAGAATCGCCAATGAAACATAAATCGCTTGACCTAAGGGGTAACCAAAATCTAAAAAAGTTTTAAGAGGAGCGCTGAAATCAAATGTGTAATCTTGCAAGAATAAAAAATATGAAACCAAGAGCATTATTGTCGGTATTATTAATGCCTGAATTTTGTGCCCATATGATCTTAAAGATATTTTTGCTCCACTTACTTTTGACAGCAAGAATGCTCCATAGATATAAAATGGTATGGTGCCAAAATATCCTAAATCTCCCAAAGAGGGATAGGGGGCAGCAATATTAGAATGGAATAGATAATAAGTGTATACTGATTGCCCAAATCCTTGGCAAAGTAGACCGATTGAAAAAACGGTAACTGCAGATCCAATAAGGCTTTTTATCCCTCCCCATTTTTTTGCAATTATCAACCCACTAATTCCACCCAAATAAGCCATTATTTGATATGTTCCTCCAAATAAGTTTCTAGCGTTCTCAGATTGGTCGGTCGGGTTAAATGGATTTAAAGTAATCCACCAAATGGTAAAACTGAGCATAATAACAAATACCACAATGAATATATGTGATTTAAATAACGAGTTTTTTTCTGGAATCATCTTGTGCTAATTATACCACTTAGTTCTGGTAATCCAATCCCAGGTGTGGGGATTTTGCCTTTAGTGTAAATTTTTTTAGATATTCTACCGGCCTAAGTGACTCCTTACAAAAACGTAGTCCTGGTAGCCCCAAGTCTTGTTCACAGTTAAGATATTCATAATTTCCTTCCAACAAGCTTTCCGCAGTCCTTTTCATGGAATAAAAATATGAACCCTTATAGTGAACATCGAACTTGGCAAAAAAAGACGTAGCATGCTGATTAGAGTTGTTTTCATTGATCGTGAAAGCAATTAATTTGTTCTCAACAAAGACCCCAATATTTCGCAGAGAAAAGTAATTAGCCGAGCTGAGCAAGCGATTTAAAGCTTCGTATTCATTTTCTGTATCAAAGTCTTGATTTTTGTTTTTTTTCCACAAGTAATCTAGTTTTAAAATTTCAAGACGATCTTCAACTAAACTTAAATCTAAAGTGCGGATGCTAATATTTTTATTTTTTTTACCAAAATTATTAACCAACCTTCGCATGTTCGAGTACTCAGCTCCGGGTAAAATTGCTAATTTTTTTGTTGAATAAATGTAATCAAAGTTATCTCGGTCTTCTTTTATTATAAATTTACCTAAATCTATATTTTTTAAAGAAATTTCTGGAATTAATCTTAGCTCAAGTTTTAGATTTTCATTCTTTGAAATTTTCAAAAGCTCTTCTGCGGTTTCGGTTGTTCTATTGTCGCCCAAGAAAGAATAAAACAATTTATCTGTAATGTAGTCTGTAAACCTAATTACAAGATTGTCATAAAGTTTCGAAACGCGCATTTCTCCTCTTATATCCCAAGACCACATACTAGCAAAATTAAAATCGGAATAAGGTGGATACTTTTGAGTGATTTTTTCTATCTCCTCTTTGTCTTCGAGCTCGATTGCTTTAAATATTGGGAATTGAGGAAGCATGTTTTAAGTTTTAGAATTATACAATTTTGTTATCAGATAAACAAGACAAAACTCCCAATAAGCATAACCCCCAGTGCTATTATTTTTGGCACCAAGACTTCCTTTTTTAGGTTTTCCTTCACAACATTCGGGAATAACTTTGTAGTAAGTATAGTTAAAATTAAAACTATCGCGGGCTGGAAACTGCTAACTAGATAAATCATAGCGACTGGAGCCAGCAGCAGGGCATAATTCGTGAGAAGATTGCCCAGAATAGTTAGAATTTCACTTACGGTATTTAATGTGAAGATTTTACCCCCACCAATTTTATTCATCGACAAGAATTCTCGTCGATATTTAGGCACAAGAAAATAGATGAGTAGGCCGCTCAAACCCAGTCCGACATATTCCCAAAAAGAAGAAACCCAAAAGTTATTTCCAACAGTTACGTGTTTAAAAATTATTCCTGAAGTAGCAAGCAATAAGCAAGCAATGAGCATGTACAGTGCTGGCCTTAATTTTAATTTCCTTTTTTCTCCAGCATAATCAATAGATACTAAAAATACTCCAAATAGAACTATCAAAGATCCTATTGCTTGTTGGGTTGTAAGGGTTTCGTTTAGAAATATGAAGCTTAATATATAGCCAAATATTGGCAGAGTTAGAAACCAGGCAACAACAGTTGAAACATCTTCTATCTCGAGAGCGAATAAATAAAAAATTACCCAAGCAATGGTTATTCCCCCCGTCAAAATAAGAAGCAATTTGTCAGATAATGCTACGCTGAATATATCTGTTGTAAAAATTCCAATTAAAATTGCGACAAAAATTCCAATGAGACTGGAAAAAAGCACCAGAGCCCCGGATCCACGCTCGCGGCTAGAAAACTTTGTAACTAGGTACTGGTCCGAGATATTTGTAAGTGCCCAGAGGAAAGGCGCACCAAGGGCTATAAAAAACCAAGTCATAGTAGTTATTATACCTTACTTACTGCCAAGAGAAGCATCTTTAATAATTTCTGCTAGAATTGAACTATGAACATCGAAGTGGAAATTAAGGTAAAAGTTGAAAATCTCCAGGAAGCCAAAGATAAAGTTTCAAAAGTAGGGAAGCTAATAAAGTCTATTGACCAGATCGATGAATACTATGTGCCACCTCATCGAAATTTTATTGAGAAACAACCATATCCGACTGAGTGGCTGCGCATAAGAACTAACCCAGATAAAGTGGTATTAGAATATTCGCGTTCAGTAAATCAGAAGGCTGACGGCGAACATGATTACGCAGAAGAATACGAGACCGCAGTAGAAGCGCCCGACGAATTAAGAAAGATTCTAGAGTTTTTAGATTTTAAAAAAGTTGTAACAGTAGAAAAGCACAGAGAGTATTGGATGTGTGACAAAATTGAAATTGCCCTAGACGAGGTGAAAGGTCTAGGTGCGTACGTTGAAGCAGAGGCGAAAGGAGATTTTGAAGATAACAAAGAAGCCAAGAGGGAGTGTATAAAATTCTTGGAAACTCTAGGCATTAAGAATGTAGACACAGATTACATCAAGCAGGGCTATGCTCGGATGCTATATGAACTTGCGAAGAGTAGTTAACGTGTTATGATCTATTAATGTTAGATAAGAAAAAAATAAAAGAAAACTTGGAAAAAGAAAGAGATATATTGCTCGAGCAGATGAAAGATATGGGTACTCTCAATTCTGAAACAGGTGAATGGGAAACAAGGCCCCAAGAACAAGATTTCCCAGAGTCAGACGAAAATGATAAAGCAGACCGCTTCGAGGATTTCGAAGCACGAAGCTCGATGATGCGGACTCTTGAGCCACGACTCCAAAATATTTTAAAAGCCCTAAAGAATTTAAACAAAGAATCTTTCGGCAAATGCGAAGTTTGTAAAAAGGAAATTGAGACGGATCGGCTTGAGGTAAATCCAGCAGCCCGAACCTGCAAGAAACATCTAGACGCTTAAAAAAGACTCTTATGAGTTTTGCTAAAGTATATTCTGCTCAAGTTAACTTACTCACCGGGGTAATGGTGACTGTTGAGGTGGATATAACTCGCGGAACCTTGCATGCCTTTAATCTTGTGGGTCTTCCCGACAAAGCGGTGGATGAGTCCAAAGACCGGGTGAGTGGCGCTATAAAAAATTCCGGTTTCAAATCTCCCAAAGCACAAAATCAGAAAATTATTGTCTCCCTTTCGCCAGCTGACCTGAAAAAGGAAGGGCCATTTTTTGATTTATCTATCGCCTTGGCCTATCTACTCGCTGCCGGAGAGATAAAGTTTAATTCTGAGAAAAAGATTTTCCTCGGCGAGCTTGGCCTCGATGGTACACTGCGTTCGATTCGAGGGGCGCTGCCTCTGGCTCAGGAAGCCAAGCGTATGGGATATGAGGAAATATATTTACCGAAAGAAAATGCGGTGGAGGCTGCCCTGGTAGAAGGGATAAAAGTTTTCGGCGCTGGTAGCCTAGAAGAAGTAGTCGAGCATATTGACGAAACGAAGAAGCGTGGAGTTGAAGAAGGAAATTCAGCCAAATCAACTAAAAAGATTCCACTCCAGCCTAAAACCAAAATTAACTACAAGCAAGAAATTAAAAGTGCAGACTTCTCCGATGTTCGTGGACAAGAAGGAGCAAAAAGAGGACTCGAAATTGCTGCGGCTGGTGGCCACAACATCGCCATGTATGGTCCGCCTGGAACAGGCAAGACAATGCTGGCCCGCGCCTTCTCGCAACTCCTGCCGGATCTGGACTTGGACGAGGTTCTAGAAATTACCGGCATCCACTCAGTGGCCGGGAGCATACGTGGAGAACTTGTCTGCTTTCCGCCTTTTCGCGCTCCGCACCATACTTCATCATACGTTTCGATAATTGGTGGTGGCACTTATCCTAAGCCGGGCGAAGTAACCCTAGCTCATCGCGGCGTTTTATTCTTAGATGAATTCCCAGAATTTGAAAAGCGAGTTATAGAGTCTTTGCGTCAACCGCTCGAGGATAATATTGTTTCAATCTCCCGCGCGAAAGGTTCTGCGATCTTTCCCTCCAACTTCATACTCGTGGCGGCGATGAATCCGTGCCCATGTGGAAACTTGGGCAGTAAACAGAAAGTTTGTATTTGTAAACCCTCCGATCTAGACCGGTATAAAAGAAAACTCTCGGGCCCGATCATGGACCGTATCGACCTATGGGTTTCTGTGGGGAATGTGGACTACAAGAAATTGGGCGGGGAGGGTACAGGCGAGAGAAGTGAAAAAATTAAAGATAGAGTTGTTCGTGCGCGAGAGATTCAAAAGAAGAGATTTTCCGCCCAAGGCGGATCCGCCTCTGGCGGAAAAAAATTTGGTCTGACTGCGCAGGCAGGCAAAAAGATTTCTACCAACAGCGAGATGAGTGTGAAAGATTTGGGGAACATGGTGAAATTGACGAATGAAGTTCGCGACCTCTTGGACGACAGCGCTGAACGCTTGAGCCTTTCGGCTCGCGCGTATCATCGGGTTATCAAAATTGCCCGCACCATCGCCGACCTCGAGAATTCCGAAAATGTAGAGGCCAATCATGTCCTCGAGGCCATCCAATATAGGCCGAAAATAAACTCTTAAGTTATCCACAGTTTTGATTGTTGACAAGTGAACGATCGTTCACTTATACTTAATGCAGTCGTTCTTTGCCCTGACCTCCTTCGAAGTTCGGAGGAGGTACTAAAAGGGCAGAGTTTATAAGTTAAGTAATTTAAATTCTATGTCACAATCACAATATTTAAAAATGTTAGAAAGAGAAATACAAAAGATTAACAAAAAGATAGACCTAAAGATCTTGCAAGGGCAGGATTACAGAAGGGAAGCCAGGGATCACAAATTACTTTTAAAAAAGGTTCGATACCACACCAAGACTAGCTTGGTAAATAGAATAGTTACTTTGTTCTTTAGAACAAATATATATGCGTAACGAACACCAAGCAAAGTTAGAAAATTTCTACTCTCAAAATAAAAGGATGCCGACATACTCTGAAATGATGAAACTTTTCGGATTTAAATCCAAAAATGCAGTCTTTAGGGTAGTAGAGAAGTTAATCGATGCCGGGCTCGCTGCCAAGGATCATCTGGGAAGATTAGTTCCCACTAAAGATTTTGGTGAAATTCCAATGGTGGGCCTGGTCACTGCAGGATTGCCCCGAACGGCAGAGGAAGAGTTAACTGACACTGTAAGCCTAGAGGATTTATTGATTGAAAAGAAAGCTTTTACTTACATGCTCGAAGTTGACGGAGACTCCATGATCGATGCACATATCGAGAAAGGGGACATGGTCCTAGTGGAAAAGACGAATAAGGCAGAAGATGGGCAAATAGTCATAGCCGAGGTAGACGGGGAATTTACAATGAAATATTTTAGGAGCAAGGGAGGCAAATCCTGGCTCGAGCCTGCGAATAAAAACTACAAGCCCATTTATCCCGAACACTCTTTGAATATAAATGCAGTAGTGAAGGCAGTGATTAGGAAATACTAAGAATTAATTTTTTATGGAGTTTACTCCTGAGCAATTTAATAACATAAAAAACGAAGCTGAAGATTTTTATAATAAAATTGGGTTTGCTTACTGCCCCTATTTTGCTGAAAAGGTTAATTTTAATGCAAAGGGTTTAGAACATTTAATTTTTAAAACTTGGAACAGAACCAGATCTATCGATGACCAGTTTTCTCGTCTTAGGCATTTACGATTAGCTCCCGAAGTTATAAAAAATTCTAAAACTCTGCAGGGGGTATGGAAAACCCAAAAATTTGAAAGGGTGAAGAAAAAAGATGGTACGTGGCAACAGTTGTTGAAACTAATCACTTACTATGAATTTATAGCTGTCATGGAATCCCATGGTTCAAAAATCAGAGTAAAAGTTATAATCAAACAAGTTGACGGAGGAGATAAATTTTTTCTGAGCATAATTCCCTTTTGGGGAGTTAGCAAACAAGGTGAAAGAATAATGCATAGCGGAAATCCTGAAAATGACTAAAAATCAAAAAATCCGCCTTTCGGCAGATCCTTTGATGGCATTTGGCTGCAGTTTAATTTCAACCGCGAGAGAAGCGAACTCCTCACAAATGCCTACTGCATTATAGCAAAATTTTAAAAAGCAAGCAACTTATAATTCATGTTATACTTTTGTCAATATGGCTAAAAAGAACTACCTTATAAAAGGACTATCGGGAACGGGCAAAAGCACAGTTTGCAAAGAATTACAGGAAAGAGGATATGAAGCCGTTGAAGCAGATCAAGAATTTGGATTTTATGATGGTGAAAAAGAATTTTTGAATTTTAAGTGGGATAAATCTAAGGTTGAAAAATTTCTAAACAATTCAGAAAAAGACATAGCTTTTGTTTGTGGCGGATCAATGAATGACAAGGAGTTCTTGCATCTTTTTTCAAAAGTATTTACCTTGCATGTAGACAATGAAACTCTCACGCATAGACTATTGAATAGACCAGATGGTAATTGGGTAAACAGACCCCAAGATTTAGCTAGATTGCTTGAATGGAATGAGGGGAATTCTAGACGTAAGGATTTAATTTTTATTGACAGTTCAAGTCCGGCAGAAAAAGTTGTGGACTCAATTTTAGAAAATACGCAGTGAAATAGGATTCCAATCAAAAAACACCCTTGCGGGTGTTTTTTGATTTTTATCTCGAGATAAAACTAGGCAACCATATCCTTCAAACCTTTTGCAGGTCGGAATTTTGGCACTTTCTTTGCCGCTACTTTGACTTGCTCTCCAGTCTTTGGATTGCGAGCCATGCGAGCAGCGCGAGACTTTACTGAAAAGATTCCGAAGCCAGCGATTGATACTTCTTCTCCCTTTTTCATGGTTTGGACGATAGCATCAAAGAGTCCATCTACAACTTCCTCAGCTTGCACCTTAGTGCCGCCAAGCTTTCCGTGTACCCAATCAGCTAATGCTTGTTTATTCATATGCTTTTAATTTATTTTTATAAAGCTTTCGACCGAAGGGCTCCCCAAGGAGCCATTTACCTATATAATTACCACTCCATTCATTATATATCAAGGGTTTTTTAAGGCAAGGGCGGCCTAAGTTGGTCAAATTATCTAGCGTATTCGATAATTCTAGTTTCGCGGATGAGAGTAACCTTAATTTCTCCTGGGTACTTGAGTTCTTGTTCTATTTTTATAGCAATATCTCGAGCCATAAGCTTAGCCTCAGTGTCAGAAATTTTCTCGGGAGTTACAAAAATACGAATTTCTCGTCCAGCCTGGAGAGCGTAAGATTTTTCTACTGCCGGGAAGGCATTGACCAAGGTCTCAAGCTCTTGAAGCCTCTTTAAATAATTCTCTACCGAGTCTCGGCGAGCTCCAGGGCGGCCACCAGAGATTGCGTCCGCTGTTTGCACAATAACTGCTTCGATTGTTTCGTATGGATACTCTTCATGGTGACTTTTCATCGCAGTGATTATGCGTTCATCAGCGCCAAATTTCTGCAATATTCGTATTCCTATTTCTACGTGCGTGCCTTGTACTTCGTGGTCGAGGGCTTTACCGATGTCATGTACCAGGGCGCCGGCCTTGGCCACGGCCACATCGGCGTGCAGTTCCTCAGCGATCATGCCGGCAATGTGTGAAGCTTCTATGGAGTGTTGAAGGACATTCTGTCCGTAACTTGTGCGGAAGTACAAGCGTCCAATAATGGCTACGATGCGAGGATCAAAATTGAATATTCCACATTCGTATACAGCCTGTTCACCTTTCTCTTTTATAATTTTATTTATTTCTTCCCTCGCCTTTTCTACCAGCTCTTCAATCTTGGCAGGCTGAATTCGGCCATCGAGAATCAAATTCTCGAGCGCTAATCGCGCTACCTGTCTCCTGATTGGGTCAAAAGAAGAAATTACAATCGAGCCTGGCGTATCATCCACAATAAGTTCAACTCCGGCTGCTCGCTCAAAGGCGCGAATGTTGCGGCCTTCCTTTCCTATTATTTTCCCCTTTATTTCATTATTAGGGATGGTTACTACCGTGGTCATGAGTTCGGCGGCAGTGGAGGCAGCTAGGCGCTGGATGGAGGTAGCTAGGATGTCTTTAGCCCGTCGGTCCAACTTTTCTTCATTGGTATTTTCCAATTTCTGAATACGGACCATTATATCCTCTTCGTACTTCTTCTCCACATCCTTTATAAGTTCTTCCTTTGCTTCCGTTTCAGTCAATTTTGCTACTCGTTCTAACTCAACTCTCTTTTCTTCTTCAATCTTTTGAACTTTTTCTTGGATCTTCTTTATCTCTTCAACTTTTGACTTTATATCCTCCGCTTCTTTATTTACTTCTACCTGGCGCGCATCTAAAAACTCATCTTTCTTAATGAGTCTTTTCTCTGTGTCCCTAAATTCCTGCTCCCTTTTCTTTTCTTCTTCTTTAATGAGAGCTAGCTCTTCCTCTGACTTCTTCTTCGCTTCGTCTAGGATCCTTTGCGCTTCTTCCTTGGCTCCCACCATCATCTGCTTGATGTCTATCTCGATGGAGCGCCTTTTCCCAAGTGCAATGATCAATCGGAGATAGTATCCAATTCCAACACCTAAAAGGAGTACGCCGACTCCGATTAGAATTATTATTATGCTCATAAGCCTTTTGTTGGCCTACAAGAACAAACCACTATATTTGCGGCTTTTCTTCCTTAAAACAAAAGATTAGATTTCTCTTAAAAAACGTCATTATATATGGAATATTCCTGCGAACCAAAGTGAAATAAATTTCTAAAATTCAACATTAAAAATATATCAAATATAACCTTCTTTGTCTAGTGGATAAGGGGCGGAGACTATTCCTCTTTGGTGGTTGTGGTCGAGAGCTTGGATTTGGTAACTATTTCATCAATAATTCCATATTTTTTGGCCTCCTCGGAGTCCATGAAGAAGTCGCGTTCTACATCCTTTTCTATCTGGGAGAGAGTCTTTCCAGTGTTTTTTGCTAAAAGTTTATTAAGATTGTCGCGAGTTTTAAGAATATGTTTCGCCGTGATGGCAATATCTGTGGCTTGGCCTTCTACGCCGCCCATGGGCTGATGAATCATGACTTCTGCGTTCGGCAAAATAAACCGCTTGCCTTTTTTGCCAGCCGAAAGAATAATTGCTCCGCCGGAGGCTGCCAAGCCTACGCAGAAAGTGGAAATGTCTGGGCGCACATGATTCATGGTGTCTACTATTGCCATGGTCGAAGTTACAGAGCCGCCGGGGGAGTTCACGTAGAGGAAAATATCCTTCTTGGGATCCTCTGATTCTAGAAATAAAAGCTGCGCAATCACGATGTTTGCCGTGTGGTCATCAATCGGACCACCCAAGAATATGATCCGCTCGCGCAAAAGCCGCGAATATATATCATACGCCCGTTCGCCAAATTGTGATTTTTCTATAACTGTTGGTATTAACATGCTAAACATTATATACAAATTTTTACCCAAACTCTATTGACAAATTAATATTAAAATTGTACATTCACGTGGTATTTAGCTCCTTAATAAACAAAATGTAACAAACCCAAGCCGGGCTCATGAGCCCAAAAAGGAGAGGACATGTCCTCTTTCGTGGAAGGCCAGACGCATCAGTTTTGCGATTCACTGGAAACAGCGGGTTGCAAGCCCTATCACGTAACCAGGATGGGGCAATCCCAGCCTCTCCTCAAGGATATCCTCCAAGTCGTCGACGGAAAGGCAAGGATTGTCACCTGCGAGAATCAGATGACCCGATCTTTTCAGCGCGGTGTTCCACTTTCTGCCACCACCGGAGAGGAGATTACGGAAGGGGTATTCGGTAAATGCGACGATATTCTCACCAAGGTAGCGCCCGAGCCAACGGATCCTTGCTTGGTGGATATCGAGGATACCATCAAGCACGGAAAGTATCGTGACATTTTCCTCGGATTCGGATACCCCTTTGATGGATTGTACCTAACTCGAGGTCAGATGATCAGGTTCTGCGTAGACTATAAAAACCTGCGCGGAAGAGGAAACGGAATCACCCTATTTCTGACGAAAGACCCGACTGGTGAGCCTGTGGTGGTTCGCACTCAGCTCGTCCCTTCTTATTCTCTGAAAAATCCACAGGCGGGTCCAAGCCTACATGCGTTTGCCATACCCCTGTTTTTGGACCGAAGCCAGTGGGGCTGTGACAAGGATGACTTTAGGTTTCGAGTGGTGCTCCGTAGACGTAATCAGTAACACCTAGATCGGCCGTTTTTCAGGCGTAAGAAGTCGCTTGAGGAACGGCTTTTTACATTATTTTCCTACTAATCAATTCACAAAATTAATTGTGAACTAATTAGTGGGGGCAAGCGCCTCCACCAGAGAGACACGTTTGCCCGATTTAATTAGAGAAACAAAAGAGAAGTGCCGTACCCCCAAGGTAAATAGTGGCGATGAGAACAAGAAAGATTCTTTGTTTAGCCTCCGTAGCGCTCAGTATCTCGCCCAGCAAATCAGGGGAAAATGCCTCGAGAAAAGCCGCGATAAAGACCACTCCTGGAAATGCCGCCATAAACAGCACCAGGTCCAAAACGTCAATAGCTTTTTCTTTTTTAAACATGCCATTCTCCCTTCCTCTCACAACTTAGCAGTATGCGGTAATTTGTCAAAATCATAATATCAAAAATATCCTTATATTTCAATAAAATCTTGGTTAAGTTGAAAAACTGTTGACAAATTTTCAACAAATGTGATAAAATATGACCAAGATGGAAAAATTGCTAACACAGCTTGGACTGGGTGAAAAAGAGCAGATAATTTACAAACTTATATTGGAACACGGGAAAATTGCGCCGGCTTTGCTTTCGAGAATTACAAAAATAAATAGAACAACGGTCTACAGTGTGGCCAATGAGCTGGTAGAGAAGGGGCTCATTTTTGAAGACATGGGTGGTAAAACTATGTACTATATTCCAGTCAAAGCAAAGGAGCTCGATAAAATTATTGAGCGAGAAAAAGAAAAAATTAAGAATAAAGAAAATTCTATACGCGAACTCCAAGAAGTTCTAAAAAATATTCCTGAATCAAAAACTTATTCTGTGCCAAAGATAAGATTTATTGATGAAGCGGACCTGGAGCAATATTTATATGATGCCACCCCCAAGTGGCTCGAAAATATGCAGATGACTGATGCGACTTGGTATGGATTTCAAGACCATACCTTTGCTGAGAAGTTTGAAAAGTGGATTGACTGGAGTTGGGGTATATCACCGCAGCCGATTAAGCTAAAACTTTTGACCAATCAGTCTGGCATTGAAGAAAAAATGAAAAGTAAAAAGTATACCGAAAGAAGAATGATGAAATTCTGGAATAATAATGAGTTTACTGGTACGCAGTGGGTTGGGGGATCCTACATTATTTTAATTGTGACCAAACAAAGACCATATTATATGGTAGAAATTCATGATTCAGTGATGGCGCACAATATGCGAGAAGTTTTTAAAACTTTTTGGAATAAGTCATAGAAGTTTACTCACTCTTGCCCTAGTAAAATGGAGTTGTATAATTAGCTAGGTCTAAAATTTATAAAATCAACAAATAAAAATATGAAAAACCCATGGGAGAGTTTTGGAAATACTAAAAAAACCGAGGAAAAAGTTGCTAAACTTGTGGCAAAAAAAGAAGAGTTAGATTTTCCATTAAGCAATAAGAAGGGGATGGAATGGAATGACAATCTACTTGCTAACATGGCTTATGGAGCAGCATCTGCTGTAGCATCACTAAAAAACAAGCCAGAAAGTATGATGGTCGGGCTAAAAATTAAATTATTGGAACAAAAACTAAAATTGCTTTATGCCAGAGATCAGAAGGAAGCTCAAAAATTGATTACTGAATATAATGCTCTTTTGGAGACTGCTACTGCAAACGGTAATTATTCAAAGCTACAAGAATTTGAAAAAGAGCATGCTGCGGAATTAGGTATGAATAAAGATAACGAGCAGGCGGCTTAACTTAATATAAATTACATCTTTAGCTAAGACTTGCAGATATTTTTTAACGTGCTAACATCTACCCAATGCGCGAAGCGAGAAAAAAAATGACACCAACCCGCCTCCTCGCTTTTCACATTTCCATATTGTCATTCCAAACCCCGTAATGGGGTTATTTTTTTGCTTATTTAATTAGAATGAAAAAAGCCAAAATAATTTTCAAAGATGGTACTAGCTACGAAGGAGAAAGCTTCGGTGCACCAAAGTCAGTTGCTGGCGAAGTAGTTTTCGCCACAGGGATGGTGGGTTATCCCGAAGCTCTAACTGACCCATCATTCCGGGGCCAGATTTTAGTAATGACGTATCCTCTAATAGGGAACTACGGAGTTCCGGCGAAAAAATTATTGGAGTCCGAGAGCATACAAGTTTCTGGATTAATAGTTTGTAACTATATTAATACTCCTTCGCACCATAGAAGCGAGATGACACTCGGAGAATGGTTTAAGCGCGAGGGTGTGCCTCTCCTTGAAATAAAAGATACTCGAATGCTTACCCAGAAACTGCGAGATGAGGGTTCTTCTTTGGGCAAGATTGTAATGGATAACAAAAAAGTAAATTTTGAAGATCCAAATCAAAGAAATTTAGCTGGAGAAGTAAGCACTAAGAAAATAAAATTTTATGCCCCGACGCCCGAAGGGATCGGGGTCCCGACCAAAAGCGTCGGGAGCGAAGAAACTATTGTGCTCATTGACTGCGGAGCAAAACAAAACATTGTTCGAGAGCTTGTGGCGAGAAATTTGCGGGTCGCGGTAGTGCCCCATAATACAGATGTCACTAAAGTGAATTTTCCATTTAAAGCAGTTGTAATTTCCAATGGGCCGGGAGATCCCATGAAGGCTAAAACTACAATTAATAATGTTAAGAAAATTATAGGAAAGAAAATTCCTACCCTCGGTATATGTTTAGGCAATCAAATCTTGTCGCTGGCTCTCGGCGGGGCTACTTCCAAAATGAAATTCGGCCACAGAAGCCAGAACCAGCCCGTTGTAGATCGTAAAACCGGCAAATGTTATTTAACCACACAGAACCATGGTTTCCAGGTTAGCAAAATACCGAAAGGATTTAAAGAATGGTTCTATAATGCTAACGACAAAACAAATGAAGGCATAATTCACGACACCCTGCCTTTCATGTCGGTGCAATTTCATCCAGAAAGTTCGCCGGGGCCACTTGATACCGGCTGGATATTTGATTATTTTTTGCAGAAAATAAATGAGTAAGAAAATAAAGAAAATTTTAGTCTTAGGTTCAGGGGCGCTCAAAATTGGCGAGGCGGGAGAATTTGACTATTCTGGAAGTCAGGCCATTAAAGCGCTCAAAGAGGAAAAAGTAAAAGTAATTCTGGTTAATCCAAATATTGCGACTTATCAGACATCGAAAACTTTAGCCGATGAAGTTTATTTCTTGCCGGTTAACCCCTACTTTGTGGAGAAAGTTATAAAAAAGGAAAGGCCGGATGCAATAAGTCTCTCCTTCGGAGGGCAGACGGCACTTAACTGCGGCTTGGAGCTCTATCATGCTGGCATTTTTAAAAAATATAATGTGCGCGTGATCGGTAGTCCAATTTCCTCGATCGAACTTACGGAAGACAGACAAAAATTTGCCGATCATTTGAAAGGAATAGGTATTCCCGTTCCTCCTTCGGGCAGTGCGGCTACTTTCAAGGAAGCAAAAAAAATTGCCGAGGAGATCGGTTTTCCCCTTATGGTACGTGCAGCCTTTGCCCTAGGTGGCCAGAAATCCGGCGTAGCACACAAGATGGAGGAGTTGGAAGAAATTGTAGAAGGAGCTCTGGCTATTTCTCCCCAAGTACTTATTGAAAAATACTTACACCACTTTAAAGAAATAGAATATGAGGTGGTGCGCGATCAATTCGGCAATACCGTTACGGTATGTAATATGGAGAATTTAGATCCGCTGGGCATCCACACTGGCGACTCGATCGTCGTAGCGCCTTCGCAGACTTTAAACAATGAAGAGTATCATGGCCTGCGAGAGGCAAGTATAAAAATTGTAGAGAGTTTAAAGATTGTGGGAGAGTGTAATGTGCAATACGCTCTTAACCCACAGCCCAAAGTGGGGGAATTAGACTATTTTGTTATCGAAGTAAATGCACGTCTGTCTCGTTCCTCAGCTCTAGCTTCCAAGGCTACCGGATATCCGCTCGCGTACGTGGCCGCTAAGCTGGCACTGGGGAAAAATTTGCTTGGAATAGAAAATAAAATTACTAAAGTGACGCAGAGTTTCTTCGAGCCGGCACTCGACTATGTGGTGGTAAAGATGCCGCGTTGGGACTTAGCTAAGTTTAAGGGTGCCGCTCTCCGGATCGGAAGTGCAATGAAGTCCGTGGGGGAAGTAATGTCGATTGGTCGGAGTTTCGAAGAAGCGCTTGAGAAAGCTGTACGTATGTGTAGTGGTAACATCGAAAGCATTACCGACAAAACTTTCGAAAATAAAAAAGAATTAGAACAGTTTCTCTATACACCAACTCCCAAAAGAATATTTGCTATTGCCGAGAACATAGCAAAGGGAATGAGCTTAGAGAAAATTCATACCATCACCGGTATAGACATGTGGTTTTTATACCGAATAGAAAATATTGTGAAGAAAGCGAAGCATTTGGCTAGAAATAAATCCCAGAAAAAATTTCTGACCCGCGAAAATTTGCTTGAATTAAAACAAGTAGGCCTATCAGACAAAAAAATTGGAGAACTCTGCAACAAAACCGAACTTCAGATTCGTAAAATTCGCAAAGCTTTGGAGGTAACTCCCTTCGTTTTCGCTATCGACACTTTGGCCGGAGAAGTACCCGCCAAAACTAATTATCTATACCTCACTTATCATGGAATGCACCATGATGTAGCCCCCCTGGGGAGGAAGGCTGTGGTGGTTTTAGGCAGCGGGCCGTACCACATAGGTTCCTCGGTAGAATTCGACTGGTCAGCAGTTCATGCCGGTCTTGCTCTGCGAAAGTATGGCAAAAAATCCATAATTATTAATTGCAATCCTGAAACTGTTTCTACGGATTATGATATGTCCGACCGTTTGTACTTCGAAAATTTATCCTTCGAAACTGTCGCTGACATATTCGAATTCGAAAAGGGAGAAGGTTTGATAATATCGGTGGGCGGGCAGCGGCCGAATAACCTGGCGAAGAAAATTTCTGAAGCAGGCTTTCACATTTTTGGTACCAGTGCTACCAACATTGATCGAGCAGAAGACCGCAATGCTTTCTCGGCACTGCTCGATAAACTCCGAATTTTACAGCCAGAGTGGGCCAGCTTTACTTCTAAAATTGATGCGGAAAAGTTTGCCGAAAAGAGGGGCTTCCCCGTATTAGTGCGTCCTTCATATGTGCTCTCCGGCAGTGCTATGCGGGTCTGTTATGACAAAAATCAATTATTTAACTTTATAAATAAGGCGGCCATACTTTCACCCCTTTATCCAGTAACTATTTCTAAATATATTGAAAACGCCAAGGAGCTTGAATTCGACGCTGTGGCTCAAGCGGGAGAGGTAATGATTTATGGTATTTCTGAACACGTAGAGAATGCAGGTGTGCATTCGGGGGATGCTACTATTGTTTATCCAACCCAACGAGTCTATGCTTCGACTGAATTTCAAATACGGGAAATTGCCAAGAAAATTGCCGAGGAGCTCAACGTAACGGGCCCTTTCAATATTCAATTTTTAGTTAAAGATAATCGTCCGTATGTTATTGAAGTGAATGTGCGAGCGAGCCGAACTTTCCCAATGCTCTCAAAAGCCATGGATGCAAATCTGGCCGAAATTGCTGTGGATAGTTTCTTTGGTAAAGCTCGACCCCACAATTTTATTTATCCGAAGAGTGTGATAGTAAAGTCTCCACAGTTTTCCTTTGGCCGCCTTTTAGGAGCGGACCCAGTGCTTCGAGTGGAAATGGCTTCGACCGGGGAAGCTGCATGTTTTGGCAAGGATTATGATGAAGCACTCCTCAAATCAGTGCTTTCTACTAATAAATTTGATTTTAAAAATAAAAATGTGCTCCTTTCTCTGGGCGGGGAAGTTAATAAAGCGAAATTTTTGGAGGCAGCCAGGATATTGCGCGTGTTGGGATACAATGTGTTCGCTACTGACACCACCGCCAAGTTTCTACAGAAGCAAAATGTCAAATGTAATACGGTTCGAAAAGCGTATGAATCATCACCGAATGTTTTAGATATTATTCAAAACAAAAAGGTCGCCTTTGTGGTAAATTTAAGTAAGACAGAAACTGCAGAGGGAGAAAAGGAAACAAAGCTAAAACAGATTGTTACTGACGGATTTAGAATTAGGCGCAGAGCGGTGGATAATCAGATACCGCTCTTTACCGACTTACATTTAGCGCGAGCTTTCATTAAAGCGCTGGCGCGGTACAAGGTCGAAGACTTAGAAATAAAATCGTATAAAGAATATTTAAATTAATGAAAAATATTTTATCGGTTAAGCAGTTTACTAAAAGTGAAGTAGAAAAAATTTTAAAAAGAGTAGTTGTTTTCGAAAAACAATGCAAAAGTGGCAAAGTTAAACAACTTTTAGAAAATAAAATAGTGGCGTGTATTTTTTTTGAGCCTTCTACCAGGACACGGCTTTCTTTTGAAGCGGCGGCTTTAAAGTTAGGCGCTAAAGTTATTTCTGCAGAAAATGCGATGGAGAATTCATCGTCTCACAAAGGGGAGAGCATTGAAGACACTACCCGTATGCTGTCTTCTTACGCAGATATAATAGTTATTCGACATCCCAAAGAAGGAACTCTAGACAAAGCGGCTCAAGTGGCAACTAAACCCCTAATTAATGCTGGAGATGGAGGAAATCAGCATCCCACACAAGCCATTTTAGATTTATATACAATAAAAAAACATCTTGGCAGATTAGATAATTTAAATGTTGCCTTTGGTTTTGATCCCAAACATTCAAGAACCATCCGTAGTCTTGCACTCCTTCTTGCCCATTTTAAAAATAATAAATTTACCTTCGTCTGTCCTAAAGCCCTAAATCCAGACCCCAAATTTTTAGAAGACTTGAGAGGTAGGGGAGCAAAGTTTGAACTTGTTGATAATCTTTCTAAATTTAAAGAGTACGATATCTTTTATACTAACCGTTTACAAGAAGAAAGGTTCGAAAAGAGGAGCGAATTTGAAAAATACCGCAAAGCCCTTATTCTTACTAAAAATTTAGTGAAGGGCTCCAAGACTCTAATTATGGATCCGTTGCCAAGAATAGATGAGATTGAAGTTGCAGTAGATGATCTTCCAAACGCAATTTACTTTGACGAAGCCCAAAACGGCCTGTATGTCCGCATGGCGCTTCTCCTGTATGCTTTAGAGAAATAGTTTATTGACTTTCAAGAAACTGGAAGATTTTTTCGTTTGTTAGAATATTTTCGGCGTGCGTCCGAGCGCGTTCTGGGTCTGCTTCTTTGTAGTGTTCGAGGATAGCGGCAACTTCACGGGCTACTTGCTCTTCGTCTGCAACTATTTTCTCCGCTTTGGCAATTTCGTTTAATATTAGGGCTAGTTGCGCCTTTTTCTCCGCATCTTTCCTGAAATCCCTTTTCAAATCTTCTACGGACTTATTTAATTGTTTTAAGTAATCCTCAAACTTTAGTCCCATGGCAGTAATGTCGGATTCCATTCTATACAAAATTTTATTGAGTTCTAACTCCACCAGAATCTCCGGCAAATCTACCGAGCTATCTTTGATAATTTCCTCAATAATCTTTAGTCTAGTTTTTTCTTTCTGTAAATTCTCTTTTTCTAGTTTTATATTTTCTTTCAATTTAGCCTTGAAATCTGCGAGATCCTGGAAAGGACCCATGGAGCGCACAAATTCATCGTTAAATTCAGGGAGTTCTTCGGTCGTCGGGGTACTATTTTCTTCACTACCTTCAGCGGGGAGGTCAGTAATGTGTTTTTTGGGCGCACGGGATTTTCGAATATCCATTATCGTGTTTTCTAATTCCTCATCCGAAACAGAGATATTCTTCTCTTCCTCGGTAACCTTTTCTAGAACTTTTTTAGCAAGTTTTTTATAATCGGGAAGTTTAATTGTAGGCAAGACAGCAGTCTTTATTTTAAAGCCAAGTGGATTCTTGCGAGCTAGTTTGGTTATGGAAATTTCTGGTCGGCTAATGGCATCAATCTTTTCGCTCTCTAGGATGGCCGGATAATGTTCATCGAGTGCCATCTGGGCCATTTCTTCCAATATACTTATTTCTGGAATTTTGGAGAGGAGTACCGCTTCTGGAACTTTTCCTTTACGAAATCCATCCAATTCAAAATTTTCACCAATTCTCTTTAAGGCTTTGGCAAAGTACGGTTCGAATAGTTCGGCTTCCAATTCTCCCTCAATTTCAACCATACTTCCTGGTAATTTTTTTGTATTTACTTTCATAGTTTTTCCAGTCTATATTTATTAATGACTTTTGTCAAAAACAAAAATTCTCCCCACGGTGGGGAGAATTTTTGAGAGTCACAGAAAGTTATATTTCACTATCCAAACTTTCCACATCCATATTATTTATTTCTGCATCTAGCGTGTTGGCTTCATTATTTATTGAATTTAAGCCAGAAGTGTCTTCACCAGTTTTCTTCATATTGTTTTGCCAGAGATAGATACCGCCAACTATAAGTATAATGATGATTACAATTAATCCTACCATAGCGCCGTTCGATTTTTTTTCTGGTTCCATGTTTTTTAATTATTTTTTATAAAATCTGCTTCTTGCTAGTTATCGTCTTCATCACTTTCCTCATCCGTATCTTTGTCCGCGCTGATCACATCTTTTATGGCGAGGATGGATTGATGAAGGGCTTCCTTGGATTCTTTTAACAAATCCTTAGCTTCTCGGGCAAGAGTTTTAACCTTTTCAAATACTTCCGGAGTTATTGTCTCATCGGTAGCTGGTAGGGCTGCTTTCAAGTCTTCTAACTTATCTTTGGCTGCTTCTAATTTCTGCTTAGATAAGTTAAGAGCTTCTGTGGCGTCGTCCATGTCCTTGTCTTCATTGTCCAGCTTTTCAATGACAGCTCCTACACGAGTCTGCATTCTTTCTAAGTTTCGCACAGCGACTTCAAATCTCTCGCCGATCATTCTCTTGGCCTTGCCCCAGAATTCCTGCTTCATTTCTTTCTTGGCATTTTTCCACTCCTCTTTTTTTGCTTTAAGTTCGGCTAGGAAGGCACCCCTATCTGTTTTTAACTTATCCATGAAAGCTTGACGCTCTTCTTGCATCTTGGCTCTAAATTCTTCTCTAGCTGCCGTGGACCAAGGACCTTTCCCGCCCTCTTCTCCATTCTCCGCAGATACCAAGGAAGTTCCCACAGTCAAAGCCATTAACAAAACAATCAATAAACTTATATATTTTTTCATAGTTTTAAATATTAAATGAATAATAAAGAACTCTTAAATTATAACAAGAAAGCCACTAAAAGCAACGCAACGATATTTAAGATTTTTATCATTGGGTTGATTGCTGGGCCCGCGGTGTCTTTGTATGGATCGCCCACAGTATCGCCAGTAACGGCTGCCTTGTGAGCATCGCTACCTTTTCCACCAAAGTTGCCTGCCTCGATATATTTCTTGGCATTGTCCCAGGCTCCTCCACCGGAAGTCATAGATATAGCCACAAAAAGTCCGGTTATGATAGATCCAACAAGTAGTCCTCCTAGAACTACCCAGCCATCTTTGCCGAAAACCAACACAACAACAATAGGAGCCAGTACGGGTATCAAAGCCGGTAAAATCATTTGCTTAATAGCTGCGCCGGTAATAATTGAAACAGCTTTAGCATAATCTGGTTTTGCTGTGCCCTCCATAATTCCTTTTATTTCTCTAAATTGTCGGCGAATTTCTTCTACCACTTTTCCTGCTGTTTTACCCACGGCTTCCATGCAGAGTGCTCCGAAATAGTATGGTAGTAAGCCACCCAAGAAAAGACCCACAATAACGTACGGATTACTTAGATCGAATGAAATACTTTTGCCAGCTTTTACAATTTCTTCAGTATATGAAGCAAAGAGCACCAAAGCAGCTAGACCGGCGGAACCGATGGCATAACCTTTCGTAACCGCCTTGGTGGTATTTCCCACAGCATCGAGGGGGTCAGTTACATCGCGAACTTCCTTGGGCAGGTCTGCCATTTCAGCAATACCGCCCGCGTTGTCCGTGATTGGTCCATATGCATCAATTGCCACAATGATTCCAGCCATTGAAAGCATCGACATAGCCGCAATAGCAATTCCATAAAGTCCGCCATAGTAGTAACTTACTAATATGCCTACAACGATAGTAAGGAGTGGCCAGGCAGTAGACTTCATTGAAATAGCCAACCCCTGTATAACATTTGTACCATGCCCGGATACGGAAGCTTGCGCGATAGATTTAACAGGAGAATATTTAGTAGAAGTGAAATATTCGGTGATGAAAACTAGCGCTCCAGTCACAAAGAGGCCGACTAGAGAGCAGAAGAATAAGTTCATCACTTCGTATTTTCCATTTCCAGTCATTAGCAATTTTGTAAGAGGGTAGAAGAGAGTCGCGGTTATAATCCCAGACGCAATTAATCCTTTATACAGAGCGTTCATAATATTGAGGCTGCCCTTGCCCAATTTTACGAACCAGGTACCGATGATAGAGGCAAGTACGGCTACACCGCCGATGGCCAGAGGATATATAACTGCGTTTTCAAATCCAGCAAAAAGCAGTCCTCCCAGAAGCATCGCTGCTACTGAAGTAACCGCGTAAGTTTCAAAAAGATCAGCGGCCATGCCAGCGCAGTCTCCGACATTGTCTCCGACATTGTCCGCTATTACTCCAGGATTTCTTGGATCATCTTCGGGAATTCCAGCTTCGAGTTTGCCCACCAGATCCGCTCCCACATCGGCTGCTTTGGTGAAAATTCCTCCCCCGAGCCTAGCAAAGACTGAAATAAGTGATGCCCCGAAACCAAGTCCTACCATTGCCGTTACGTCTTTGGTTAAAAGATAAAAAAGAGTTACACCGAGTAGAGCTAGACCGACAACTAAAAGTCCGGTGACTGTTCCACCTCGGAAGGCGAGCGCAAGCGCGCTCTCAATCCCGTCTCTTGCCGCTTCGGCGGTGCGAACATTGGCTCTGACTGATACATTCATTCCCACATAGCCCGCCAGTGCGGAGAGTACTGCGCCTGATAGAAAGCCGAGTGCCATGGTCCATCCAAGCTTCGGCACAAAACCAATAATCAAAAAAAGAACGACTGCAATTACTCCAATCGTCTTGTATTGTTTGTTTAAGTAAGCGCCGGCACCGTCCTGTATTGCTTTGGCGATCTCCTGCATTCGCGCATTACCAGGACTCTTCTTGAGTATTAATCTCGCCAAGAAAAGACCGTAGACGATAGCCACTACCGAACTAATAAGAGCAAACAATAGAAATGAATTCATACTCTTTAGGCATTTAGACTCTAGGTAATTTCCTAGCGCCTAGTGGCCTGATTATATTAATAATTTTATTTATCTTTTTCTTCGTTCTCTAGCTCCACACTTTCTCCGTCCGCCCTGGCAACTTCTTTGCCGTCGCCCTTGATATCAATTCTCCAGCCAGTTAGCTTCGCTGCTAGTCTTACGTTCTGTCCACCCTTACCTATGGCGAGCGAGAGCTGATCACTTGCAACTTCTACGAGTGCCTTGTGTTCCGCCTCATCAATATCAATAGAAATAACCTTCGCGGGGGAAAGAGAGTTGGAAACAAATTGTTTCGGATCGAGAGACCAAGGAATTATATCAATTTTTTCTCCGGAGAGCTCGCTGCTGACGGTGTTTACTCGTGTCCCTTTTTGTCCGACACATGAACCCACTGCGTCGATATGTTCATCGTTGGAAAATACAGCAATCTTGGATCGGGAGCCGGCTTCTCTGGCCACGGCTTTGATCTCCACAATGCCATTTTGAATTTCAGGCGCTTCAGTGGCGAAAAGCCTTTCAATAAACTTTGGATGAGTGCGGGACAAACGAAGATTAATACCCCTTGGTGTGTCTTCCACGCTATATAAATAGGCGCGAATTCGCTGGCCACGAGTCCAGTATTCGCCTGGAATTTGTTCCTCGCCGGGCAGTATTCCGGTAGCACGGTTGAAATCAACATACACGTTGCCGCGTTCTACTTTTTGTACCACGCCGGATATAACCTCTCCTTCTTTGGTTCCATACTCGTCTATAATAGAAGTGCGTTCAGCTTCACGAATTTTCTGAATTATTACCTGCTTGGCTGTCTGGGCAGCAATACGTCCATAATCATCCTTCGCCTCAAGCGGGAAAATTATTTCATCATTGAGCTCTACGCCCTTTTTAATTTTTTTTGCGTCTTCGAGTAGAATGTGATGTTCAGTATTAAAATGCACGCGTTCGTCGCCTTCTTCTTTTAAAGAATATTCCTCTTCACCGCCTTTGCCCTCAAGTATTGCAATACTTTCGTCTACTACGATTTTTACCTGGAAGAAATCAGTTTTACCGCTCTCGAGATCAAATTTGGCACGAATAATTTGCCCCTTCTTGCCGTAATCTTTCTTGTAGGCGGCAGCCATGGCCTGCTCAATAGCTTCTAATATTTTTTCTTTTGGAATTTTCCTCTCTTCTTCGAGTTGTTCCAGCGCAGATTTGAATGTTTTTAGGTCTAACATAAGTATTTCTATTAATTTTTAAATAAAAAAGCCCCGTTTCTGACAGGACTCATATAAAGGCATATTAGCACAACTTTTTTTTAATGCAACTTTAACTTTTTACTTTACAAATCCTTCGTAGTACAATTATTATTATGAAAATAAATCTAGGGTGGTTTAGTAAATTGGCAATTATAATTTTGCTATGCGTTTTTAATGTGCCCACTTATAGTTTGGCCCTTACAACCAAAAGTGGTTGCAACCTAAGCTTGGTAGACACAGACGAACTTATGGTTACAGTGAAGGCAACTGGTCTCGATGGAACAACTGAGTTTGGCAGCCCAATAGATGTAGATTGGGGAGACGGGGCCGGAAATTTTGTTTATTACACTTCTGGTTCTGGCGGAGGAGGAAAAGTGAGTCACACATATGGTTCCTCTGGCACTTATAGAATTAGTGCCATAAACGATGCAGGAGTTTCTTGTGGATCATTTTCAGTATCACCGAAGGTTATCAGCGTAGTACCTTCTTGCGACCTTTATTCTTCCGTGCAAGTTAGTGGCCCTTCTACTATTGATAGTGGGGGCAGTGGGACCTTTACTGTGGAGGTACATAATACAGGTAATACGCGTTGGTATGATGAAAATCTTTTCGAATTGGTTCAAAAAAGTGGTCTAAATGTTAATCCGTCGCATGGATTTTATAATTTGCCCGATAAAAATGGTTCTGGGACTGTATCGGTACCTCCCATTACCCCAAACAACACTTGTACCAGTGCTGGAACTGCCTCTAGAGAACCTGATGTTTTAAATCCCCAGAGTTTAATATGTAAAACACAAACTTATACATGTGATGTGGGTTATAAATGTGTGCCAGGAACGGGTGATGATGTTTACGATGATGCTGATCCCTCTAACTACTGCGGTAAAGCAGCAGCTTGCGTGCCCGCGACCGGTGGAAGTGATGTTGTGAACGGTGTAAATACTTCATTTTTAAGCGAGACAAAAGTTGGTGAAAGAATAATGATAGACAATGAAACGAAAACGATCAAAGCTATCAACAGTAATACTTCTTTAACTGTCACCGAGGCTTTTACTCAAAATTATACTAATGTCTCTTACAAGCTTAGCACCTCAATCTACGCGGGGGACTCGGAAACCTTTCATTTTACTGTTAATGCACCAACTCTTGCAGATCCTAGTGTGCCAGAAACCCACACAGTAAGTTTTCAGAATTGGAAACATCCTAGTGCAAGTATTAAATTAAGTAATAATGGTGTGATTTGTTCAGACGGAGGAGGGATCGAGAATTTTGGTACTATCGGTAGCGCTTCTTTCTCGGTTCCAGCTACAAGTTGTAGTGTGACTGGAGCTACCAACCCCCCCGACTGTAATATTTGTCCTGTGGGTACAACTTTGACAGATGGTAAATGTAGTAAAACGGCTTATAGTGTAGATGTGACCAAAACAGGTTCGGGCCATGGAACGGTTTCTTTTGATAATTCCGCGAAAACTGGCACAAATATATGTGGTTCTGCCTGTGAAGATTTTTATACTAGCGGCACAGGTGTAAGTTTTACCGCCAACGCGAGTTCTGATTCATACTTTGTGGGTTGGAGTGATAGTTGTGAAAATCAACCAGGAGGAAATTCTTGCAGCACTACGGTTACCGGGAGTAAAACTATTACCGCACATTTTGAGTTAAGCCCAACGGCAACTATCAGCGCAACAAATTGCACAATACCTACTGGATCTTCGCAGTGTAATTCTGTCGTTACTTGGAGTTCATCGAATATTCCTACTGGAACTCCATTCGAAGTTACTCACAATAATCCGGACAACACTTCAGTTTCTACAAACAGAGCAGCGGTAGAAAAAGTAGCATCAGTAAACTATGGGCTTACCAGTTTTTTTGTAATAAATACCCAAAAGACATTGGCCAGTGCTACCATGAAAGCTACTTGTGAATTAGGTAGCAGTTGGGACAGTGCCACTTCTAAATGTTCTAATTCCGTTGTGCAAGGATCTATTTCTGTCGATCTTTCTGCATCTGCCCCTAATCCCTCTACCGCTCCCGGGCAAACCACTCTTAGTTGGGTTACTACAGGAGGTCCAGGTAAATGCACTGCCTCAAACGCTTGGGCGGGAGATAAGAATACTGCCGGTGGATCGGAAGTTCGCACAGCCATGCCGCAAGGAGATTTTACTTTTGTAATTACTTGTGAAAAATTTGGTTACACTTCAGCTTCTGATTTTGTTTCAGTAAAAATAGGTCCGCCAACAACTTGTTCAAACGGGGCTCTTAATCCTATTCGCTGTGATTGTTTTTCTCCTAACGAGTGGAACGGAACTTCTTGCGTGACACCCCCTCCACCAACATGTTCAAATGGAGCTCTCAATCCTACCGCTTGTAATTGTTTCCCGCCCAACGAATGGAATGGAACTTCCTGTGTGCCGGTAGAGCCTCCGCCACCTAACTGTACTTCTGATCAAAACTTGGATCCTGACACAAATACCTGTGTAAATAAATGTGTTCCGCCAGAGAAATGGAACGGAACCATATGCACCCTTGACCCTGTAAATGGTTCTTGCGCTGCCACACATTACAATTGTGTAACTGGCACCAGTACTGGTTCTACGGGCGATACCACTACAGAATATAAATGGTCTTGCGCCGGTTCAAACGGCGGTGCAACCATAGCTTGCCAAGAGCCAAAAGCTCCTACGAATGGTGCGGACTTAACTGCAGAAGGAGTTACACCTACTTCTACTTCAGTCAGCACCACACCTATAATACTGAGTGCAACAATCAGAAATATTGGCAGTGGATCTACGAGTTCGGGAGCCGCAGCTGGCAGTTTCCCTTATTTCTTCCAATTAGATAAAGGTGGCACCATAACCGATCTTGCTTCTTCTAATATGTCGGCGCTTTCCGCTGGTGCCTCAGCTCCTGCCACCCTAAGCTACACTTTCTCCGCAGCTGGCATGTATACTTTCCGGGTTTGTGCCGATAAGAGTGATCGTAACACGACTATTGAAAATGACAGTATTAATGAATCAAATGAAAATAATAACTGCGGGCCATGGACAGATGTACTTGCAACAACTTCGGAAACTTGCTCAAATGGAGCGAATAATCCACTAACTTGTAACCAATGTACCGACCCGCTTGTCTGGGATCCGATTACAAGTTCTTGTAAAGAACCAGTCGGTGAATGTAACACCCCTCCTTCATTTATAAAAGAAAAAAGCGGCAAGGTTGTTAGTGATTTTAGTCCAAAATCAGTTCCATTAAATGGCAATGTTAGAGTCTGGTGTACTTATACTAGCGAATTTGATTCAGCCGTTCCATACTCTAACGCATTTAACAACGATAATTGTAGTTGGGATGGATGGAGTCCAATGAATACTGCCAACTTTACCTGCAAAGGCATCAACAGTGGTACGCACACTGTGTATTGCAAGACTGCCAACCGACCATCGAGCTCAGACTTCTGTGAAGAAACGCATCCACTTGGAGACTTAAAAGTTGCTTGCGTGCCAAACGCTGGTGCTTCCTGTACTTCCACGGCTAATTCTTGTGGTAACACCAATGGTACGATAGCTTGTGATGGAAGTTGTCAACCACCGACGGATAACTCTTGTGGTGGAGGCGGAGGGGGCGGCGGGGGAGGAGGTGGCAATCTGTCTGTAAACATTACTGCAAATCCTACATTTAGTATTAATGGAAATACTACTTTGTCCTGGACCACTACAGGTAACGCAACATCTTGTGCAGCTAGTGGAAATTGGTCAGGGGCGAAAGCGGTTCCCGGTGGTACCGAAAATATAAATGGCTTAGGTGATGGGATCTATGATTTCACAATAACTTGTCTAAAAGGGGCGCTTAGTGTGAACGACACTATCACTGTGGTAGTAGATAAAAATTTCAACGCCAACACTTCTCCTACCGAAGGATTGCTAAAAGCTTCTCCGTACAAATTCAATGTTGGTATTGCAGACGATATTGCGCAAGAAAATGAAATTCCAACACGCCTTACGTGGTCACTACCAAGTGCTACATCCTGTCGAAGTGTTAACTTTGATAGTAGTGGAGCCACTTCTTCTCCGTCCGGTGGCTTAATCACTGTCCCGCTTCGTACAGTTATATATTCAATAGCTTGTTACAACGGAGCCGGAGCGCTGTTAGAACTAGATAGTGCACAAGTTACTGTTACTGGCACTGGCCATAACTAAAAACTTATCCTGGAAAAACTAAAAATAAACCCAACAAGTTCATAGGGTATTTATAGATATTTACACATAGTGTTATCAGATATTACGGCCGTAGAATTTGATAACACCCTAGATGCTAAATAAGAATAATAGAATTTACCTTCGGTTTGTAATCTTGAACGTTTTGACGTTTTTCCTGATGCCCAATTTTTCCAGTCTTTCTGTGAAAGGTGAGGGTAAGGGTCCGGGCCCGATCCACAAGCTTTGCTGTAGCATTTTGTAGCCGAATATTTTGAGTTGACTTCGTAGCCAGTCACGAATGAATCGGCTTTCTTCAGGAATGTCAAAAGCGCATAGCGTATTTTGGGGTGAGTTTTTATTAAAAGGAGAGGCTATATAGCTTAGAAGTTTAATTTGTTTTCCCTTTGTGGTGCCTTTTTCAGAGATTATCCATCCCGATTTAGATTTATACAAATACCCCTTTTTATATAAACGAGAAAGTGCCACTCGCACGCTTCGCTCTTTATAATTTTTATATTGTCTTTCGCGCAGTATTTTATGAAAAAGCAAAGGATTTCGAGCGCTTGTTAGGGTAGCTATAAGTAGATCACCAATACTAGGTGAATTATAATCATTTTCTTTCATAAATACATGTTATCATTTTTAACGGCCGTTGGAAAGTGATAACAAGATAGGAAGAATAAATGGGAGGGGTTGGGTAGAGTAAGAATATAAATTAAGTAAAAAAGTTCGTATAAAAAGAGAAAGAGCCCGCTCGGTGAAACCGAGACGGGCGCTTTTCCCAGTTGTTATGCGAGCCGAATGGCCCGCGGTTGGGAAGATGGGAAGAACGCGAACGCTAGTTGTGACGGAGGCCGTCGGGCCAGACCGTGACCGGTCGGTTGCGGAGGCTGTTGATCTCGGCCTTGAGGTCATGCAAGGACTTGACCACGGCCGGAAGCATCAGACTCATGTCGCACTTGTAGACCTCCGACTCCTCCTCGTCTGTCGGCTGGACCTTCGTCTTGTAGGTCGAACAGACGCCCGGGAAAAGGCGATTGAGCTCCTCGCCATCGAACCCGACACCGGGGAAACCCTGGTAGCTGTTCGGGTAGACCGTTCTCCCGGTGAGCTCATATTCCACCGGGTGAAGCTTGAGGATGGCGTCGAGTCCTTGTGAATAGGGCCGTACCTTCGTGAAGAGGCGTCCGTCCATGGGGTTGCTCCAGCCGCCGGTGAGCTTGATGGCGTCGTTGTGATCGGTCCGGATGACTTGGCCCAGACCGATCTGGATGCCGGAGAAGCCGGAACGTCCCCGGGAGTCCATGTAGACGGCGTAGGTGCCGCTCCAGGCATCCTCGATCGTGAAGACGCCGCCGACCATCTTGACGTGGCCGGAAATCTCCGTGACGCCGTTGCTTTGACTGGAAGGCTGTACCACGTAACAGCGCTCGAAGAGGTTGCAGGGCTGAGCCTGCGCGAAGGATGCACCTCCTGCGAAGACGAGGATTGTCAGGGCCAGCATGGCGAAGTTGAGGTTTCGGGGCTTACTCATGGGTGCCTCCTGTGTTGCGTGTTGGTAGTGGGGTTGAAGTTATTAGCGTTCATTTTTCAAACGCGAAAAATAATTCGCGGGGCGTGCGTAGTTCATTTTTATTATACAGAATAAGGCTTAAATGTCAATAGTGAAATATTAAATTGTGGATAACTTTGGGAGATAGTATGTTACAATTTTAGGTATAAAATGAAATTTCTAAAAGGTTTTACTTGGCTTTTCATACTAATTTTGAGTTTTAGCTTTTTTGTTCGAAGTGCCAGTGCCCTCGGCACTTTGAAGTTTTCTGGGTCAACTACGCGTTATGTTACTACTAATCAAACTTACACGTTGGGTGTAACAAATGGTCCTACTAATAGAGATGGGAAGGATTGTAAAACCGTTAATGGTGCTAGCCAACCTTGTAGTGCCGATAACTGGATGCATACTGACTCAAGCGGAAACGCTACCAATGGTCCGTGGACCTGTACGGCCGATACGACTTCCGTAGATCAAATTTTCTGGACTAATCCTACAGATGGTACTAGTACTAGCACAGCAACACTTGTGTGCGATGTAACTGACCCAACAGTAACAATAAGTAGTGATTCGGGGTCATATACTTCTGGCTCGAATAATGTTTTTCACGGTACGGCCAATGACGGTTCCTACGGTACTGGTTTTAACACATCAACGCCACCTGCCTGGACCAACATAATTGGTTATTATCAAGATACTGGTAATAATCTTTACTGGGTACCTGGCGGAACAAGCTACTCGGGTAGCTTGCCAGTTCCGGGTAACACTGGCCAGGGAATTTTATCTCCCTCGGCGGGCGCTAGCGGTAATTGGTACTTTAGTTCGAGCAATTATCCACCTTACACCGCCCAAGTTTGTGGGCGTACCTATCGGTGGTCGGTAGAAATAAACGATTATTTTCATACAACAACAAAAACCAAAACATTTACCCCAAACACTCCCGGTGTAGATTGCACGACTTCCATGACAGGTTTTGTGAATGCTACGAATTGCGCTATTGCAGCAGGAGGAAGTAGTTGTAGACCCACACTTACTTGGGGGACAACTAATCCAGTCGGTACATCTGCTATCACAACACCTAGCAGCGTTACAGTTGTAACCGGAAATTCAAATAGCGCAGCGGGATATCCGTCAGGCTATACGGGTGGACCATTAATTCCTTATGGCACAAGCCGCACATATTATTTATACAACAATGCTCAGTTGTTGGATCAAAAAACTTCTACTCCTACCTGTGCATCTGGTACCACTTGGAATGGCAGCGTCTGTAATAGTATTTCGCTAGTGAACGGTTCGTGTGCAGCTACACACTATGATTGTGAGGCGGGAACAAGTACTAGTAATGCAGAAAATCCTGGCCAGTGGACTTGGAGTTGTGATGGCTTAAATGGTGGCACGAATGCATCGTGTTCGGAAATTATTCCTTTGCCTACTAATTTGTCTGGCTCGTGTAATGCGAGCGGCACTTCGGCCTCTATGTCTTGGACATCAGCATCAGGTTACCCGCTTTCATATTTTAGAATTTCGGATAACGGTGTTAACATGGATTCATCTTTTATCCCGGAGAACGTAGCTGATACTGGTCCCGCTACTACAGTTGCTACAACTCCCGGGCATACATATTCTTGGTGGGTCCATACCCGGCTTCCTAGCGGTATGTGGAGCGCAGATAATTCAGGCAGCTTCACTTGCCCTAACCCCTCTGGCACAATTTCTGCAAGTCCGAACCCTTGCTCGGTGACGTTGCCCGGGTCGCAGTGCACTTCTTATCTTACTTGGTCCACTTCAAATGTTTCTTCGGCCAATGTTTATGTTGCTGTTGATGGGGGGGCAGAAGCGCTTTTTGCTTCTAGCCTAAGTTGCAGTGGTACAACCTGTGCTGCTCCCTGGATTCAACCAGGACACAATTATGACTTTAATTTAAGAAATGGTTCAGGTGGGGGACTCTTAAGTACGGTTCGAGTTAACGGGGTGTATCCAAATCAAACTCTAACAGCTTTGAAAAATGATCCAGCAGGCGGGACAGTTACTTCTAGTCCAGCCGGAATTAATTATGGAGCTACTAACTCCGCTAGTTTTGCTTATAACACCGTCGTAACCCTAAATTCAAATCCGCAAACAGGATACAATTTGTCTAGTTGGAGCGGGGATGCTGATTGTTCAGATGGAGTAGTGACAATGAATGGAGCAAAAACTTGCCAAGCAAATTATGCATACAATAGTTATACCGTCACTGGTACAGCGGGAAGTGGAGGAACAATTTCTCCAGCAACAAGAACCGTAACCCACGGGAGCACCACTACTTTTACCGTGACTCCAAATACTGGCTATACTGCAGGAGCTTCTGGTTGCGGAGGTTCACTTGCGGGGACTACTTATACAACCGGCACGGTTACTGGAGCCTGCACGGTTAGTGCAACATTTACCGCGAACAATTACACTATTACATTTAACGGAAATGGAAATAGCGGGGGCACAACTGCCACTCAAACTATTGCTTATGGAGCTACTGCGCCGCTTACTGCCAATGGTTACACTAGAACAGGCTACACTTTTGCCGGCTGGAATACTTTAGCGAATGGCACTGGAACGAGTTATGCAAACGGAGCGAACTACACGATGGGGTCCGCCAATGTGACTTTGTACGCCCAGTGGACAATTAATTCCTACACCATAACTGGAGCTAAAAGTGGCGGCACGGTAAATGACACAATCTCTCCAGCTACTAGAATAGTAAACTACGGCTCCACGACAACTTTTACCGTAACCCCGAGCGCTGGTTACAGTGTTGCAACCTCAGGTTGTACGGGTAGCCCTACCACAAGTCAAACCAGTTCGTATACATATACCACCGGAGCAATAACAGCTAACTGTACTGTAACAGCAACCTTCACTCAATTACCGGTGGTTCCTACTGTTATTACTCCCACATCGAACGTGACTAGTAGCACTACGGCAACTCTTGGCGCCACAGTTTCCAGTCTCGGTAATCCTGCTTCTCTAACTAGGCGTGGAGTTTGTTACAGCAGTACTGTGGTTTCCCCAAGTCTTACCAATGGCGCGACCTGCATTGATGCCACACTTTCACAAACAGTGCCTCAAGCTTACACAATAAATGTAACTGGGCTTAATCCAGGCAATACTTACAACTATCAAGGCTATGCCGTTAATTCAACCGGTGCTGGCTATACCGGCAACGCAACCTTTCCGGTTCCTGCTACGGCACCCACTGTTTCTACTAGTGCGGTCTCTGGTATCACACAATATGCTGCCACAAGCGGCGGAACTATTGTTTCAAATGGAGGAGGTGCAATTACAGTGAGTGGAATTGTTTGGAATAAAACTGGGAATCCTACATATGCTGGCGGTGCAGCATTCGCAAATACAACTGGAGGGCAAACAACTGACGGATGGGCTTCTGGTGGACCTTGGTCTTCTAACCTGTCTGGCATGACTGCTAATACAACTTATTATGTTAAAGCTTTTGCAGTTAATAGTGCCGGTACTGCTTACGGAAGCCAAGTCACCTTCACCACTTCCGCCGAAGTAAATGGAGGCTGGAGTTCGTGGAGCTCTTGCAGTGCAACAACTTGTGGTAGTGCGGGTGTGCAAACTCGCACTTGTACTAACCCTTCTCCTTCAGCCGGGGGAACTTCTTGCTCTGGGGCTTCCACCCAGGCCTGCAGCGCACCCGCATGTCCGGCTGGAACTATTTCTGCAATTTCTTGTCCAATACCGAACAATGCTTCTACGTGTAACGCTTCATTAACCTGGACAGTTTCGAATCTAACAGTGGGTGCAGCTACTGCTGTGACCAAAAATACTCCCGCACCTAATACTTCTGTTTTCTCCGATGCTGCCTATGATGGAAGTGAGAACCTAGCTCGCAGTGCTTTCGGAAATGTCATTAATTTTGGAGCAACTAATATTTATCTCTACCACAACAGTAGCGAATTGGATTACACCAGCGTAAATGCTACTTGTGCAACTGGTACTATTTGGAATAGCAGTCAAGGGAAATGCAAAACAACTTCTGGAGTTTCCGGCACAGTTACTCCTGCCACTTCTTCTTGTGATATTGCTGAGGGGGAAAGTAATTGCACTATAAGCTTTACCTGGACTACCCAGAATGCAGGCAGTAACGTCTCGGCCATAACAAGCAACATTAATGATGCTGGTACTTCGGCTCCTAATACAACAGTGGCAACAGGCAACTCCACTAATCCTATACCGGCAAATTTTGTCATTCCTTACTACACTAGAACTTTTTACCTCTACAACAATTCCGTTTTACTTAACCAGGCCACGGTTACAGCTAGTTGTGAGGCTGGTACCGCATGGGATGGAACTGAATGTGTAATCTCTAATCCACCAATAGCTGGAGGCTGGAGTGAATGGGGTACATGTACCTCAACTTGTGGAGGTGGTACACAGACTCGATCTTGTACCGCTCCGTCACCTCAGTATGGAGGCTCAGACTGTTCTGGTTCTTCAAGCCAATCATGTAATAATCAATCTTGCGGCACGATCAATGGTCTATGTTCAGAGGATCACTATATTTGTACAGCTGGAACTAGTGGCAATCAGGTACAAACTTCTACCGGATGGACTTGGGACTGTCTAGGTTCGGGCGGCGGCACGACTGTTTCTTGTGAAGAAAAGCAGATTAAACCAACAATTAAGGAAGACTAAGGTATAATATAAGGGATGGAGATAAATGAGGAACAGCTCAAAAAATATATTTTAGACGGAGGGTTAATTTCTAAAAAGGACTTTGAAGACGCGGAAGAAATTGCTCAAACTAAAAAACAAAAAGTAAGCAACGTCTTGCTCTCGGAAGGGAAAATTTCTGAAACAGATCTGAAAAAGATGGAAGCCTTTGTCCTGGGCATTCCTTTCATAAGTTTGATTGATCAAAAAATAGATTTCGGAATACTTTCTCTCATTCCCGAGCCCATTGCCAGGAACTACAATATTGTTGCTTATAAAAAGACTGAAAATAGTCTGGAAGTAGCAATGCTCGATGTGGATGATCTCCCAGTTATTGATTTCATTAAAAAGCGCTCGGGGCTTAAAATTATGCCCAGGCTTACCGATACTACATCTATAAAATCTGTGTTGGTTCAATACCGTCAGAGTTTGAAAGCTGAGTTTAAAGATATCATCCAGAAAGAATCGACTTCGCTCGATATTGCCAACAAAGAAGAAGGGGAAAAGGGAGGAGAAAAGGCTGCGGAGAAAACTGAGAGCGAACTTAAGGAAATGGCCGAAGATTTGCCCGTAGTTAAAATTGTTGATTCATTAGTCTTCCACGCAATTTTACAAAATGCTTCCGACATCCACATTGAACCAGGCGAGCAAGATCTCACTGTCCGTTACCGCATAGATGGAATATTACATGATGCAATGACGCTAGAGAAAAGTGCTGGTCTTGGTATCACCGCCCGTATCAAAGTGCTTTCTAACTTGAAATTGGACGAGAAAAGGTTGCCCCAAGATGGTCGTTTCAAAATTGAACAAAATGGAGAGAAAATTTCTTTTCGAGTTTCCACCTTGCCAACATTTTATGGCGAGAAGACAGTTATTAGAATTTTGAAAGAAAATTCACATGGATTTTCACTGGAATCTTTAGGATTCCACGGAGAGGGGTTGGAGAGAATTCATAATTCTTTAAAATTAAAAACGGGTATGGTTCTAGCAACTGGGCCCACAGGAAGTGGAAAAACAACTACCCTTTACACTATGCTCGATATTCTAAATCATCCGGAAGTTAACATCTCAACTGTTGAAGATCCGATCGAATATCAAATGGGACGAGTTAACCAGACTCAGGTGAAGCCAGAGATTGGGCTTACTTTTGCCAACGGCCTTCGATCTCTGCTTCGACAGGATCCAGATATTATTATGGTGGGGGAGATTCGCGACGGAGAAACGGCCGGACTTGCTATTAACGCGGCTCTGACCGGTCACCTCGTGCTCTCGACCATTCATACCAATTCTGCGGCGGGGGCCATACCTAGACTTATTGATATGGGGGCAGAACCTTTTCTTATCACTGCAACAGTTAAGACTATAATTGCACAGAGACTCGTACGCCGACTTACTCAAACCAAGGAGAAGTATTTTTTATCCGCAGCCGAAGTGAAAAATTTAGAAAAGTTGATTGACTTAGATAGGATGCTCGAGTTTCTAAAAGTGGAAAAATTAGTAGACCCAAAAGCGACGTGGGAGAAAATTCCTTTTTATAAAGCAGTGAAAAGTAGCGAATTTGACGACGGGTATTCTAGTCGGGTCGGAATACATGAAGTTCTCTCGGTTAGTTCTAGTGTGCGAGAAATGATTCTAAGTGGCAAGTCCCAAGATGTGATCGAAGAGCAGGCAAAAAAGGAAGGAATGATGACAATGATTGAAGACGGAATTTTCCAAGCTGTTCTCGGGGTGACTACGCTTGAAGAAATTTTCCGTGTGGTGTCAGAGTAGATCTATGCTTTTTTCATATAACGCAAAATCTAAGATGGGAGAAGTGTTGACCGGCATATTGGAATCGCCGGATCGGCTGACGCTTGCGCACGAGCTTCGCAACAGGGGTTATGTTCCAGTTTCTATAACAGAAAAGGGAACTAACATAGATGAGAAGATTACTGCGCTGCTGGGCGTATTCTCAAAAGTAAAAATTAGCGAACAGATTATACTAACTAGAAATTTAAGCGGAATGATCAAAGCTGGATTATCCCTTTCCCGTGCCCTCTCCGTTCTTAAAAAACAAACAAAAAATAAAAAGTTGGCTCCAGTACTAACTTCACTCCTTGATGATATAAATGCCGGCAAAACTTTTTCTTCGTCTTTGGCTAGATTTCCAGATGTCTTCTCAAAACTTTTTGTTTCCATGGTCCGGGCAGGTGAAGAGTCCGGTAATCTATCTGGTGCATTAGCCGACATTGGAATAAATTTAGAAAAATCTCACTCTTTAACTAAGAAAATTCACGGGGCCTTAGTTTATCCGGGGGTAATTTTGGGAGCGATGGTCCTAATTGGAATTCTCATGTTTGCTTTTGTGGTGCCCACACTAGCGGGGACCTTCAGAGAACTGGGCGTAACTCTACCCGCCTCCACTCGCATTATAATTTTCCTCGGTAATTTTTTCTCTAATAACTTAGCTCTAACCTTAGGTGGAGTCTTTGCGATCGGGGTGGGTCTGTATTTGCTGTTTCGCTCTAAGTTCATGGGGAAATACATAGACTTTCTAATATTGCGAATTCCCGTTATTTCAACTATGGCTAAAGAATTAAACACTGCGCGTACGGCCCGCACAATTTCGTCGCTCCTTTTTTCTGGTGTTTCTATTATTCGGGCTGTTGAAATTACTGAGGATGTCGTCCAAAATATTTTTTATAAAGAAGTTCTTCAGCAGGCGAAAAATGCAGTGGAGAAAGGAGCTCCCTTCTCTCAACTTTTCGAGGCAAATCAAAAACTTTATCCCATAATGATGTCCGAGATGATCCAAGTGGGAGAAGAAACAGGTAAGTTGGCCGATATGCTTCTCCAGATTGCCCTCTTCTATGAAGAAGAAATTGAGAATAAGACGAAGAATCTTTCAACTATCATTGAGCCCTTCCTCATGATTGTAATCGGTGCGGGAGTTGGCTTCTTTGCCATTTCTATGATAACTCCACTTTACTCTGTTCTAGATAATATTAAATAAATGATATACATTCATCACAAAAAGGGCTTTACGGTTATGGAGGTGTTAGTGGTGGTGGCCATACTTGCTCTAATTCTCGCAGTTGTAATTCCTCAATTTTCTAAAAGTAGAGAAAGCCAAGTGCTAAAGAGTGCTGTGAGCGATACAGTGTCCTATATAAATAAAGCTAAGTCGCAGACTCTATCCTCCGTTGATTCATCAGCCTACGGAGTGCATTTCCAATCGGATCAAGTTATAATTTTTAAAGGTACAGTTTTTTCAGCTGGAAGTGCGGATAATGAAATAACAAATATTCTTACGCCAGCAACTATTTCAAATGTTACCTTGGGTGGTGTAAGCAGCACTTCGGGAGAGTTATATTTCAATCGTCTTTCCGGCGCTCCTAACAAAACGGGAACTGTAACCATAACAGCAAATTCTTCTTCCAAAATTATTACCATTTCAGCCACCGGCACGGTAAGTATAAATTAGAAAGTTAAATCATGAAGACAAAGACTAATCGAGGTTTTCTGGTAGTTGAAATGTTGGTAGCTGTCGCTATCATCACTTTTTCAATTCTCGCGGCCATGGCAGTTACCCAGAAAGCATTATATGTTGCTCGTCTTGCTTTGCATGAATCCGAAGCCGCTCTTCTTTTAGAAGAAGGGGCAGAAGCAACCCGTATACTTAGAGACAATGACTGGGATAATGTTTCAAGTTTAAGCAATGGAACTAATTATTATCCTACTTTTGCGGGAGGAACTTGGACACTTTCTACCACGCCAGCAACGGTGGGAATTTTTACTCGCACAGTTAATTTGGCAAGTGTGAATAGGGATTCTACAACTCTAGATATTTCTGAAAGTGGTGCTGATGATCCAAAGACGAAACTGATAACGGTAACAGTCTCTTGGTCCGAAGGAGATGCGACAAAAACCAAAACTCTGTCATTTTATCTGTTGGATATTTTTTCCTAAGTTTCTACACAAATCATAAGAATGAATAAAATTAAATTAAATAAAAAATGGAAAAATGGGTACGCTATTTTGGAAGTACTTTTCTATATTGCGTTTTTTGCCATACTTTCTATCGTAGTAATCGAGGCGATGATCACCATGTCCAAATCTTTCCGCCAGACTTCGCTCCAAGCTGAATTAGTACAAAGCGCGAATATAATAGAAAGAATTTCGAGAGAAATAAGGGGGGCCGTGGATATCAGTTTTCTCAGCAGTAGCGATTTGATTCTAAGTACTACCGATACAGCGGGTGTGAGTAAGACCGTAGAATTTACCTATTCAGGAAACAATGTTGGACTCATTGAGAATGGAATTTCTTCAGGGAATTTAAATTCTCCAACTATAACTGTTACTGCGCTAAGCTTCACTCAAATAAACACTACGGTTGGCAAAGCAATAAAAATTGTACTAACGGTTAGATCAAACAATGATTTGTCTGGGCACACAGAAAGTTTCTATGACACAGTTGCCCTGCGGGGGGTGTATTAAATATGAAAAAAGCTTTTAAAAAAATTCCAAGGAATCAAGGCGCTGCGATGTTAATCTCTGTAGTCTTTTTCCTTTTTATTAGTCTTGCCATAATCGCTGGGCTTGTTTCTCCTTCGCTTCGACAGCTTAAAATAGCAAACGACGCTTTGCAGTCCCGACAAAGTTTGTTTTTATCAGAGTCTGGTGTCGAAGATGCATATTTTAGATTGAAAAATGCAAAAACCATAGGATCTTCTGTAACCCTTACGTTAAATGGAAGTACTGCGGAAACTGCAATTACTGATTCTGGATACAACGAGAAAACAATCGTAACCTTAGGTGATGTTTCCTTAAGGCAAAGAAAAAATAAATTAGTGCTAAATACCGGTGATGGTGTCTCCTTTAGTTATGGTATCCAGGCGGGGACAGGGGGGTTTATTATTGGGAATGCTACGGTGAATGGTAATGTTTATTCCAATGGTACTATTGTAGGATCGAATGGTGCTACTGTAACAGGATCTGCATTTTCGGCCGGTTCTTCTGGGTTGATTGATAATGTAGATGTAGGCACTGGAGCTACCGGAGATGCTCGCGCTCATACGGTCAGGAATTCAACAGTACTGGGGAATCTTTATTGCCAAGTAGGTTCTGGTAATAATAAATCTTGCAATACTAGTGCTGCTGACCCTAGCACGGTTAGTATGCCGATAACTGATGAAATGATAAATGACTGGAAAGCTGACGCGGAATTAGGAGGTGTTACGGCCGGAAATGTAACTGTTTCTGCGCCTACTTCTTTGGGCCCCACTAAGATTACGGGAAACTTAGCTATTAATGCAGACCTCACTATTACAGGAACAATTTACGTTGTGGGGAATATAACTACTAACAACAACGCCCGGGTATCCTTAAGTAGTTCATACGGTTCTACGGGAGGTATCATCGTTACTGACGGAAAAGTAACTTTATCCAACAATGTTCAGTTTTTCGGTTCTGGGACTTCCGGCACGTATGTTTTATTAGTCACTACTAGTGTGTGTCCATCAGGATGTTCGGGTTCGAATGCTCTAGAAATTTTAAATAATGTGGGAGCTATTCTGGTAAATGCTCAATATGGTACAGTGCATCTTAATAACAATGTTACCCTAAACGAAGTGGTAGGTAATAAAATAATAATAGATAACAGTGCAGTAATTAATTACTTATCTGGATTGGCCAATCAAAATTTCACTTCTGGTCCATCGGGGGGTTGGAATATTAAAAGTTGGCAAGAAATAGAATAATTCATAAATGGAAAAGAAAAAAATAATAATTGCCAATTGGAAAATGCATCCGCTTACAGACAAAGAAGCGGAAAAGCTTTTTGTGAATTTAAACAAATTAACTTCTAGAAACAAAAACGCCCAAATAGTGATCTGCCCCCCATTTATATACTTGGAAAGATTGAAAAGATTGTCGCGGAAAATAATTTTAGGTGCTCAAGATGCTCTCGGGGGAGATGTAGGTCCTTTTACCGGAGAAGTATCGAGCCAAATGCTCTATGAAATGGGTGTGAGGTATGTAATTATAGGCCACTCCGAACGACGGGCATTGGGAGAATCAAATAGTTTTATAAATAAAAAGATAAAAGGAGCATTGTCGGCTGGGCTAAGGCCCATCCTTTGTGTGGGGGAAGAGGCTAGAGACGAAAGCCATAGTTATTTTAACTTTGTTAAAACAGAACTTGAAGAATGCTTGGCCGGTATTTCTAAAAATTCCCTGCCGAAAATTGTAATTGCCTACGAGCCTATTTGGGCAATCTCAAGTACCCAAGATCGGAGAGATGCTACTGCCCATGACTCACTAGAGATGGCTATTTTTATCCGTAAAGTTCTCTCGGACAAGTTTGGTAGTGTCGCTGCCGACACTAGAATTATTTATGGAGGTTCAGTTAATGAAAAAGATGCAGAGAGTTTCCTCGGGGGAGGTGGAGTAGATGGTCTCCTTGTAGGTAAAGCATCACTGGATACTAAAAAATTTGTTGAGATTGTAAAAATCTCTGAAAATTTAAATAAATAATTATGAAACTCAAGACTTTGGAGAGTGCAGATTTAAGAGGAAAAACTATTCTATATCGCGCTCCTTATGATATTGATGTAACAGAAATAAATGGACAACTAGAGGTTAGTGATGATTTGCGTATACAAGCAACCCTTCCAACTTTGCAATACCTTTTAAAAGAAAATTGCAAAATAGTTATTTTAACCTACGTTAAACGACCGGATGGGAAAGTTGTAGAGAAGTTGCGAACAACTCCACACGCCCGAAGACTTGCAGAGTTGCTAAATCATAGAGTAGAAAAAACAGACGATTGTATTGGCCTACAGGTGGAAGAAAAAATCTCTCAAATGAAACCAGGCGATATCTTAATGCTCGAGAATGTTCGGTTTCATGCGGAAGAAATGATTGATGATGACGATTTTTCAAAAGAACTTTGTAAAGGCAAAGATATCGTTGTTTTTGATGGTTTTCCACAAGCCCACCGTAGCCACTCTTCAACTACTGGTATATTAAGACACTTACCGGGAGTTGCGGGATTATATTTAGAACAGGAAGTAGAAATGCTTTCAGGTTTATTGGAAAATCCAGCCAAGCCTTTTACTGTCATAATTGGAGGAGCAAAAATTTCTGATAAAGTTGATTCCTTAAATAATTTATTGCATCTAGCTGATACTTTTTTGGTTGGAGGGGCTGTGGCCAATGTATTTCTAAAAGCAAAAGGATATAAGATCGGTAACTCTTTTGTAGAAGATGTTTTTGTAGATAAAAACAAACGAGAGAAAAAAGATTGGGTTCTGTATGCAAAAGAAATTACAGCTCAAGCAGAATCAATGGGAAAAAAAATTATTATTCCCCAAGATGTGGTTATTTCTGATGGAAATTCCCTAAAAATTATTAATATTGCCCAAGAAAATATACCCGAAGGCTGGGGCGCTTTCGATATCGGGCCGGCGACACGCGAAGATTTTTCTAAAATAATTGATCAATCTGGTACAGTTTTTATAAATGGGCCAATGGGCAAATTTGAAGATGAGAAATTTGCAGAAGGTTCCCGAGCAATTCTTAAAGCTATGAAAAATACACAAGGTGAAACAATTATCGCCGGAGGAGACACCATTGATTTTGTTCGCAAGTACGAGAAGTTAGAGTATTATTCTCATATAAGTCTCGCAGGGGGAGCAACTTTAGAATTTTTGGCTGGAAAGGAATTGCCGGCCCTTAAAGCGCTTCAGTAATTTTTTTAGCAGTTTCTTCTTTTTCCCCATCGTTATATCCCCGGCGACTTTTCCACATTCCCAACCCATCATCTGCGTATCTAGGTATAACATGTACATGAGAGTGGAAAATTATTTGTCCAGCGGCGGAGTCGTTGTTCATCGTTATATTTACTCCATCCACGGGGAAAGATTTCAAAGCCTTGCTTATTTTGGTGGCTATTCGCATCATGTCGGCCATTACATCTTCGGGGGTTTCATAAATATTAGGGTAATGATTTTTAGGAATAATTAGAGAATGCCCAATATTTACTGGGGCAATGTCTAGAAAGGCAACAATCTTATCGTCTTCATAAAGTTTCGTGGCTGGTATTTCATTTTTTACAATTTTACAAAAAATACAATTTTCCATAAAACTTATTGTATCAAAATATGATAAAATCAGCTATATGGAAAAATACGGAGAATTACTCCGAGGCTTGTTGGAAAAGAGGGGAATCATTGAAGAGGCGCAAGCTGAAATTTTTCTAAATCCTGATTATGAGAGAGATTTACACGATCCTTTTCTGATGCGTGATATGGAGAAGGCCTGCGTGCGAATCTTTGAAGCCATAGAAGCGAAGGAGAAAATCGTGATTTATGCTGATTATGACTGTGATGGTATACCCGGCGCAGTAATTTTGCATGATTTGTTCAAACTTGTTGGCTATAAAAATTATGAAGTATATATCCCGCAACGTAACAGTGAAGGATATGGACTTAATCTTGAGGCAATAAAGACTTTTGTCGAGAAAGGAGTGAAACTCATTATCACCATTGACCTTGGCATTACTGCTGTAGAAGAAGTGGCGCAAGCGGAAGTGGATGGCATAGACGTGATTATCACTGATCACCACTTGCCGCATGAAGTCCTACCGCGTGCCTTTGCGATTTTAAATCCGAAAGTCGATGATTACCCAGAGAAAATGCTCTGCGGTGCCGGGGTAATGTTTAAATTAGTGCAGGGGTTTATAAAAAAGTACGGAGAGTATTTTAATTTGAAAACAGGTGTAGAAAAATGGATGCTTGATATGGCCGGGCTTGCGACCCTCTCTGATATGGTACCGCTCACAGGGGAGAACAGGGCAATTGCTTACTACGGCGTAAAAGTTTTAAAGAAATCACCGCGCCCAGGACTTCAAAAACTTCTGGCGCATATGAATATTGACCAGAGATATTTAACCGAAGACGATATTGGCTTTATGCTCACCCCTCGCTTAAATGCCGCTTCCCGGATGGATGATCCAATGCGAGCCTACGAGCTCCTCTGCACACAAGACGAGGCCGAGGCTGGAACACTCGCCGCACACTTGTCTACCATCAATGATGAGCGGAAAACTATTGTCACCGGGATCATGCGAGAAATAAATAAAAATTTCGAAAAAAGGAGTGTAGAGGAGTTAAAAAGCGTAGTAGTCGTAGGTAACCCCAAGTGGCGGGTTGGAGTTCTCGGGCTTGTGGCCGGAAAAATATGTGATGAATACCAAAGGCCAGTTTTCGTTTGGGGCAAAGATGAAAATGATTCCATCAAAGGGTCGTGCCGAAGTGATGGGTCAGTTTCGGTTGTGGAACTTATGACGGCAACCCGCGAGTCCTTCGTAGAGTTTGGGGGACATGAACTCGCTGGTGGTTTTACCGTTGAGGCTACGAAGATTCATTTTCTTGAAGAAGCTCTCGCATCTTCTTTTTCGAAAGTAAAAAGGGAAAAAGTAAAAAATGAAACTAACCATGACGTTAAATCTGATCTAAGTATCGTAAACATGAAGAATTGGCGAGAAATAGAGCGCCTTTCACCATTTGGTTGTAACAATTCGAAACCAGTTTTCCTTTTTGAAAATCTCAATATTGAAAAAATTAAAAAATTTGGCAAGAATGGGTCCGGCGAACACTTGGAAATTTCTTTTTCGGGTACTGACAACAAGAAAGTCAAGGCGGTGGCTTTCTTTGCTAGTGACAATTCTTTTAAGACTTTTCTGCTTGAGGGTGGACAGGCAAATCTATTGGCTACTTTTGATTTATCACGCTTTCGGGGCCGGGAGGAGCTAAGGCTTCGAGTTGTTGATATAATATAGTTGTATGAATAACAAAGAAGGAAGTCCGTCTCCTAAAAAGCTGCTAGAAGCAAAAGAAGAAAGATACAGAGTAAAAGATTCTTGGTTACGTGAGTATGTTGCCGGAAATAGTACAGCGCCGCAATCATTTTTGGCCATAGACATCTTTTTAGCCGTTTCAGTATTGCAAGATTTGCCCGACAGCTGGGAAGATTTCTTATTCTCAGATCTGGACGAAGAACAGATTAGTGGACTTGGGGAAATAATGACAAAATTACACGTGCATCACGGTGTCAAGGTTAGCAGCGATAATTCAGCACATCTTTTTCCAAAAGATGCCAAACTTTTTATGGTAGACAGGACGAGAATAAGCAAGTTATGGACTGATGCTCGAGGTCGTTTATTCCATCATATACTTGCTCTAGTTGATTCTCTTGAGCCCACAAGGGGAACAGAAGTAACAAAAGCGCTCGACGGTTTTTTCAAAAACTCTTCTAGCAAAAATAAAATCCAGAAAATTTTAGATCAACTCCTCGAAATGAAAAAAGCGTTCTACTCTCCTGATGCACAAAAATGGCTTTCTGCTCACAAAGCAAAGTTGCTGGGTGCCCCTATTCAGGATAAATCTTTTGTGCACGAGGACAGAGCTTTTCGAAGAATAATTTTAGCTACCATAACAAATAACGGCAGAAAGAAACCTGATCAATTTTCAGCAACGATTCTTAGAGCATTTGATTATATTTAATGTATAACGATAAAATAAAGATTTATACCGACGGCGCAGCGAGGGGGAATCCAGGGCCAGCTGGTTGGGGGGCTGTGTTCATAGAAAGTAGTAAGATTTTCGAGATTGGGGGAAGGAGTGATCATGCTACGAACAATCAAATGGAACTCATGGCGGCGATTGAGGCTTTTAAATATTTGAAAAACAAAAAAATAAATCTTCCCGTAGAAGTTTTTGCCGATTCAAAATATGTAATTTTAGGAATCACTGAATGGATTTCAAATTGGCAGAAAAATAATTGGCGCAATGCCGCCAAAAAGCCAGTGATGAATCGAGAGCTTTGGGAAGAGCTTTTTGAATTAGTACAAGAATTTAAACCAAAGTGGAATTACGTAAAAGGTCACAATGATGACTTGTATAATGATCGTGCGGACGAGATAGCTACAAGTTTTGCAGATAATGCGTCAGTAAAATTGAGAAAATAAATATTTTAATGAAGGACAAAATCTTTTATATTGTTTGTTTCGGATTTATGTTCGGGGTACTTTTCCGCTCTTTTGTTAGTATAAATTTATATTTCGCAATTATGCTGGGAGGTGTCGGGTTAGCAATTTTTCTACTTACGCTAATCTTTGAAAGCAACTGGGGTATATTCGTGCCGGTTTTTATTTTAGTATTTTCCTTAGGAATTTTAAGGTTTAGTTTTGCAGACAAAGCACCGCCCGCCCTTTTTGAATCAAAAGTGGGAGAAAAAATCACTCTATCGGGTGAAATTATCGATGAGCCGGACATTCGAGAAAATAATCAAAAATTAACGATTGAAACCATAGAAGAAAAAGTAAAAATTCTAACTACGGTAAACTTCGATCAAGATTTTAAATATGGCGATGAGGTGAAGATTGAAGGCAAATTAGCAAAACCCGAGAATTTTATTACCGACCAAGGAAAAGAATTTGATTATATGAATTACCTGCGTAAAGATGGGATTCTCTACGTAATGAGTTACCCGAAAGTTGAGGTTGCTTCTAGGGGGAATGGAAATTTTTTAAAAGGCGCACTCTTTTCAGTCAAAGAAAAATTTTTAGAAAATATAAATTTTGCAATTCCGGCTCCGCAGAATCTACTTATGGCTGGGCTCATCTTGGGCGAGAAGTCTCTATTTAGCCAAGAGTTAAGACAGAACTTCATAAATACGGGCACCATTCATATCGTTGCGCTTTCGGGTTACAACGTAACAATTGTAGCCGAATGGATTATGAAATTATTTAGCTTTCTTTCCTTAAATCTTTCAATAGGATTGGGAATTTTTACAATTTTACTTTTTATATTAATGACCGGTGGCAGTTCTACTGCTTGGCGAGCGGGGATAATGGCAACCCTTGCATTAATTGCCCGGGCTACGGGTAGAAATTATGACGTCGGTCGTGGTTTGGTTTTGGCAGCCGTAATAATGATAATTTTTAATCCTTATGTTTTAGTTTTTGATGTATCTTTCCAACTTTCATTCCTAGCCACCATAGCGGTGATATTCCTCACTCCCAAAATTGAGAAATATTTCTCCTGGGTGCCGAAAACTTTAAAATTACGAGATATATTTTCTGTCACTACGGCCGCTTATATCTTTGTTTTCCCTTTTATTCTGTACAAAATGGGGAATTTATCTATCTTGGCATTGTCCGCAAATATTCTAGTTCTACCTTTTATTTCGTTTACAATGATTCTCGGTTTCCTCACTGGTTTTGCCGGACTCATTTGGTATGGTTTGGCTGTGCCGGTCGGCTTCTTGGCGAATTTACTGCTTACTTATGAATTAGCAATAATAAATTTCTTAGGCAAAGTTCCTTTTGCCGTATTTACCATTTCTAATTTTCCCCTCGCGCTTACTATCTTAATCTACGTTTATTTTGTTTATAAACTTTTCGGACGGAATATAAAGAATTTTTTCACAGACGATATTCAATATGAACTTTCTATACAAGAAATATAATTTATTAATACTATTCATATGTCTCCTCTTGGTTACTGCTTTTCTTTTTCGACTCGATTGGCAAAGTTCCCACAAAGTTTTAACTTTTGCCATGCTCGACGTGGGCCAGGGTGATGCTCTATTTATTGAGTCACCAACGGGAGCGCAGGTTCTTTTTGACGGAGGACCGCCACGAAAGTTGTTGGGCTCACTTTCACGCCTAATGTCGCCTTTCGACAAAAGTATTGACGCGATAGTTATTACTAATCCTGATGCTGACCACATCAGTGGGTTCTTAGATATATTCAAAAGCTATGAAGTTGGATTGGTCCTTGAGCCGGGAACGAAGAATGAATCGAAAACTTTTCAAAATATCAAAGGAGAAATAAAAAAACGAAATATTCCAGATATTTTAGCCAAAAGGGGAATGCGTTTAACATTGGGTGGAGGTGTGTACATTGATGTTTTATTCCCAGATCGAGATGTATCGGACTGGGCAACGAACGATGGGTCCATCGTCGCGCGTCTTACTTATGGAGACACGCATATAATGCTAACCGGGGATGCGACGGCCAAAACTGAGAAAATAGTTCTAGCAGAAAATAAAGAAGAAACGATTAAAAGTACTATCCTAAAAGTTGGACACCATGGATCGCGTACTTCTACCCGGGAAGATTTTGTAAAAGCTGTTGCTCCTCTGTATGCTCTGATTTCTCTAGGCAAAGATAACAAATATGGTCACCCACACCAAGAAACGCTGGATACCTTAAGCCAATTTGGAGCTAGGATTTTAAGGACGGACCAGGTGGGTACTATTGTTGTGAAATCGGATGGGAATTATGTTAGTATAAAGCCATAAATATGAAAGATAAAAAAGTAGAAAAACTAATTAAAGGAGAGGCAAATAGACAAAAAGAGGGCTTAGAATTAATACCATCCGAGAATTATGTCTCGCAAGATGTGCTAGAGGCCAATGGTTCTATCTTTACTAATAAATATTCAGAGGGGTATCCAGGTAGGCGGTATTATGGGGGGCAAGACTTTACGGATCAAATAGAACGGCTGGCCATTGAGCGAGTCTGCAAACTTTTCAAATGCAAGTTTGCCAATGTCCAACCCCATTCTGGTGCCCCGGCGAATTTGGCAGTCTATGCAGCGCTCCTAGAACCGGGAGACACGGTACTTGGCATGGACCTTTCTCACGGTGGACACCTTACTCATGGGCACCCCATGACCTTGCCAGCGAAAATCTATAAATTCGTAACATACAAAATGAAAGATCCAGATACTGGGGAGATTGATTATGAAAATTTGCGTGAAGTAGCCCTTCGCGAAAAACCTAAAATAATTCTGGCTGGGTTTTCTGCGTATTCTCGCACGCTCAACTATAAGAAATTTGTCGATATTGCTAAAGAAGTCGGAGCTATAACTATGGCCGACATGGCCCACATTGCAGGGCTCATTGCAGCGGGAGTATTACGTAATCCCTTTGACGATGGTTTTGATATTATAACTTCTACTACACACAAAACTCTTCGAGGCCCGCGCGGCGGGATAATTCTTACTCGCGAGAATGAAGAGATTGCCAAGAAAATTGATAAATCTATTTTTCCGGGTATCCAAGGTGGTCCTCATATGCATACCATTGCCGCCAAGGCTGTTGCCTTCGGTGAAGCAATGACACCTAAGTATAAAAAATATGCGATGCAAATCCTAAAAAATGCGAAAGCAATGGAACGGGTTTTCCGAGAAAACAAAATTCGCATGATCGGAGGCGGCACAGATAACCATCTTATTTTAGCAGACGTTTTCGGTTCCATTGGCGTGACTGGCAAGGAAGCGCAGACGGTGCTTGATGAAGTTGGGATAACGCTTAATATGAATTCGATTGCGGGGGACAGTAGGAAGCCACTGGATCCTTCGGGAATAAGATTCGGAACTCCCGCTATAACCACTCGCGGATTTAAAGAAAAGGAATGTGCTAGGGTGGCAGAGCTTATGCTTACAACACTTAAAAATAAAGACGATAAAAAAGTAAAAGAAGCTGTTCATAAAGAAATTAAAAAGCTCGCCAAAAAGTTCCCCATACCAAAGAGGTTTGTGTAATCCAAATGAAAATATACTTTTCCGCATCAATACGAGGAGGTGTTGTAGATAAGAAAATGTGTGATGAACTAGTTGAACTGCTGGGTAATTACGGGGAAGTCTTGCAAGAGAGAAATGCTCTCGATATGACGGATGAAGAAATTTATGAAAGGGACATGGTGTGGCTTCGCGAATCAGATGTTTTGGTGGCTGAAATTACTACTCCGAGTCTTGGTGTAGGTTATGAAATTGCTTATGCAGAAATCCTAAATAAGCCAGTGCTTTGTTTATACCAGGAACTTCCGGGCAAAAGACTTTCCGCCATGATAAGCGGCGATAAAAAACTCAAAATTGTTAACTATAAAGAAGTTTCTGAATTAACAGAAGTTTTTAATCAAATTTTGAAATAATGGAATTGCAAGTTGGTGTAAAAATTTTATTGAAGAATAAAGATGGAAAGTTTTTAGTGATGACTCGATCTGCCGAAAAATACCCTGATGCGCCGCATCAGTGGGAAATTCCAGGCGGCAGAATAAACCCAGGCACAGATTTGCAGGAAAATTTACGCAGAGAAGTTATGGAAGAAACGGGATTGGAGATAAAATATGAGCCGAAGTTAATAACCGCTCAGGATATTTTAAGAGAAAATAAGAACAGGCACATAGTACGCTTAACTTATACTGGTTTTGCCGACGGAGAAGTAAAACTCTCTGATGAACATACGGAGTTCCAGTGGCTCTCTTTGGAAGAAATCTCCAAATTGGAACCCCTGGATTCATTTTTGAAAGAAGTTTTGTCCAAGTTTGATTTGAGTTAATTATATGACCAACGAAGGTTTCTCCCAGAGAAAAACAAAAGAGCCTGACCAACCCCAGGAACAAAGAACTTTCCAGCCCCCAGAAATTTTAGCCGGGGAAGGGGCAGAAAGTTTCTTAGTGCCTGCTATTCCGAGCTTTGAGTTTAAAAGTGGAGATCGGCTTTTAGCGGGAACTGATAAGGGGATAGGTTACAAAGACCATAATGAAGATCGAGTGGTGATCGTGGAGAAAGAAAATTTCGTGGCAGTGGTGGATGGTATGGGCGGAGAATCTCAAGGAGAGAAGGCCGCACAAATATTGGCGGAGAGTTTACTCGCATCACCCAATGATCCGACGCAAGCAACAAAAATAGCTAGACAAAAAATGAAAGAGAGCGATCTTTTTGAGAAAGAAGGTGGGGCCTGTTTTATGGCGGCAAAGGTACTAGACACCCAGAATGGTAAAGTTCTACAAATCTCTAGAATAGGAGACTGTTCATTATTTGTAATGAAAAAAGATGGCACAATTGTTTATAAATCTCCAGAGGATTCACTAATAAGCCTACTAGTAGACATTGGAATTATAACGAAAGACCAGGCTCTGTATCACGACTTGAGAGCCATAATTTTACAAGCTGTTAACATAGCTCCAAATGTTAAACCAGAAAATATGCTAAGATCTTTGGTTAAAAATGGTTATCTGACTCCAGAACAAGAAGAAGATGAAAAGATTAAAGATGCATTTACTTGGGCACTTCGTGCCAGGCAAGAACCAAGTTTTTCGGAGGTGTTAATAGAGCAAGGAGATTTGGTTGTGATTGCTTCAGATGGCATAATACCAGACAATTTTACCCCCGAAGAGATTTCTATGGAGAGACCCGATGAAGGTTGGTCGCCCGAAGGCTTGTTTAGTTGGCTTTCGGAAGCCACAACGGAGAGGATGAAAAAATTCGAAACGATAAAAGAAAGTTCTAGTCGAAAGAAGGAGGGGAAATATTCAGATGGATATAAAACTAAACCCAAAAGAGACAATCGAGCTCTGGCGATACTACAAGTAACATAATTTCCAATTTAGTTATACTTTTGCTATGATTTCTCCATGGCACGAGGCAAACTTATAGTAATAGATGGTACAGACGGGAGCGGCAAGACCACCCAGGCCAATTTACTTATTAAGCATCTAAAGAAAGACGGGCAGAAGGTTAAATTTATTCATTTCCCCCAATACGAAAACAATTTTTTCGGTAAGTTTATCGCTCATTGCCTCTCCGAGCAATACTATAAATGGGTGAATGTGCATCCGAAAATTGCTTCAGTTATATATGCAGCTGACAGATGGGAGTCTAAACCAAAGGTGGAGAAGTGGCTCAAGGATGGATTCATTGTCATCATGGATCGTTACATTTCTTCGAATCAAATTCACCAAGGCGGTAAAATTCCAAATGTGCGAAAACGGGAGAATTTCTTAGAATGGCTCGCGGAAATGGAATATAAAGTTTTTAAAATTCCTGCCCCTGACCTCACTTTGTACCTTTCACTCCCTATGTATATGGTGCTCCAGTTCATTAAAGCTAGGAATTACAAAGGTGCACGAGCATATCTAAATGGGAAAAAGGATGTGCATGAAAAAGATAAAAATTTCTTAGAGAATTCTATAAAAAGCGCGCTCTGGCTCGCCAAAACACAAAAAGGTTGGCTTAAGATTGAATGCATGGATGGCAAGAGATTGAAAAGTTTTCCCGAAATCCATGACGAAATTTATGAAAAAGTTAAGAAAATCCTCAAGTAAAAAATTTAAAATAATCATCATTTATGGAGCCCCAGCAGTGGGGAAATTTACAGTAGCCAAAGAGCTTGCCAAATTAACCAATTTTAAAATTTTTCATAATCACAGTGTCAAAGACCAAGTTTGGAATTTTTTTGAAAGGGGAACACTATCTGATCACAAGCTTTCCGAGGAAATTACCTTCTTAATCTTTAAACAAATTGCTGAGGACAGGTTAAGCGTGATATTGACTAATACGCATTCAGCGGATTTTGTTTCGAAAACTGGCCTAACCAATATGGGTTTGTATAAAAAGATTAACCAAATAGTGAAAAAGCGAGGCGGAGAAGTATTTCACATTCAGCTGATTGCTGAACCCAGGATAATTTTAAAACGAACTGTTCATCCAGGCAGGAAAACTTATAAAAAACTTGTTGACCATAATGTAATGAAACAAGTTTTGAAAGAGAAAGATTGGTTCTCGCCGGCTAAATTAAAAAACAATTTAATAATTAATAATACAAAGCTTGCGCCGAAAAAGGTTGCAGGTATTATTAGGCAGCATTTTAAACTACAATATGCAGCTCAAAATTAAAAAACTACACAAGGATGCAAAATTGCCGACGCATGGGCATCCGGGGGATGCGGGCATGGATTTTTATACAGTAGAGGATGTCGTATTTCCAGCTGGGAAGCAAACAAAAGTACATACAGGAGTTGCTATCGAAATACCGGAAGGATATGTGGGGCTTGTGTGGGACAAATCCAGTGTTTCTTTCAACATGGGTTTAAAAACGATGGGGGGAGTGATGGATGCTGGATACAGGGGAGAAGTCATCATGAACTTTTTAAATATTTGGGATAAAGAAGTAAAGATAGAGAAAGGGCACAAGATTGCTCAAATGTTGATTCAAAAGTTCGAGCATTGCGATATAATTGAAGTAAGTGAGCTAACAGAGACTGTGCGTGGTGCTGGACGAGAAGGTAGCACGGGGCACAAATAAAATGGAGCACAAATGGACAATCAGCTGAAAAAATTAATAAAAGATGCATTAGAGAATCTCACGATAGAAGTGAGTGACGTTGTGCTAGAGCATCCAGCCGATTTAAAGATGGGGGACTATTCTACAAATGTAGCCCTTGCTATTGCAAAGAGCCTGGAGAGGAATCCAAAAGAGCTGGCAGAGAAAATTGTCACTGAAATAAATCGACTAAATGTAGATAAAAACATCGAGAGAGTTGAAATAGCCGGTCCAGGATTTATTAATTTTTATTTATCTAGAAAATTTTTCGCTAAAAGTGTAGAAGAAATAGTAAATAAGGGTGGTGAAGTGGGGAGAAATGAAACTCTGGCCGGTAGAGAAATAATGGTAGAGTACACGGACCCGAATCCTTTCAAGCCGATCCATATTGGCCACTTGATGACGAACGCGATTGGCGAAGCAATAGCAAGCATTCTAGAGCATTCGGGCGCTACAGTTTATCGAGCCAATTATCAGGGTGATGTGGGTCTTCACGTGGCGAAGGCTATTTATGGGTTGCTAAAAGACGAAAGTTTGCAAGATAAAATGGGCAATCATAAAGAGCAAGCAGACAACATTGGTAAGGCTTATGTACTTGGTGCAGGCGCATACGAAGATAACGAAGAAGCCAAAAAAGAAATTAATGAAATAAATAAAAAGATTTATCAAAGAAGTGATGAAAAGATAAATGAGATTTATGATTGGGGTTTCAAGGCGACAATGGAAGCCTTCGAAGATTTGTACAAAGTCTTGGGAACAAAATTCAACTTTTACTTTCTGGAGAGTGTTATGGCAGACAGTGGAGAAGAAATTGTACGCGAGAATGTGGGGAAAATTTTTGAAGAGTCTGAGGGTGCCGTAGTATTTAAAGGAGAGAAATATGACCCAAAGCTTCATACCAGAGTTTTCATAACTTCCCAAGGATTGCCAATGTATGAGGCTAAAGAGCTAGGACTTGCTAATGAGAAATTTAAAACTAAACCAAATCTAGATTTATCTATTGTGGTTACGGCAAACGAACAAGCCGACTACATGCGTGTGGTTGCGAAAGCACTCTCGCTCATACACCCAGAATATGAAAACAAAATGAAGCACATCACACACGGCATGATGCGCTTTGCCACTGGCAAGATGGGTTCAAGGAAGGGTAACGTGATCACCGGGGAATCACTTTTAAATGATACGCACGCTGATGTCTTAAAGAGAATGCAGGACCGCGATTTCTCGGCCGAGGAACGCGAACAAATTGCCTCAAAGCTAGGTGTTGCAGCTATTAAATATTCGATCTTGAAGCAGTCCACGGGCGGGGATATTATTTATGATTTTGATAAATCGATTTCTTTTGAGGGTGATTCAGGACCATACCTATGTTACTCGCATGCGCGCGCGCATTCTGTACTAGAGAAAGCACAAAAGGAAAATATTTTGCCGGATCCACACGCATATCCGACTGAAGTTTTCGAGGTAGAGAAATTGCTGTATCAATTCCCCGAAATTGTTTTGCGCTCCGCCACTGAATACGAGCCGCACTACATCACGAATTATCTTATAGAACTTGCGCGCTCTTTTAACAGCTTTTATGGCAATAATGTGATTGTAAACAAAGAAGATAAAAATTCTCCTTACAAAATTGCTCTCACTTACGCCTTCACCTTCGTCATGAAAACTGGACTCTACCTCCTGGGCATCAAAGCGCCGGAGAAGATGTAGTTGACAAAAGTTCATGTATCGTGTTTATATACGCAAGGAATAAACCCCGAAAGGAGACAGTGACCGTGGCCAATACCCAAAACAAGCTCAGGCAAGAGCAAGTGCTCCTCATGTCTACCGTCCTCGAGGGCTTACTCCGGGATCGGTGTTACCACCGGTCATTCCCGTCGAAACTCGTCGACGAGGTCCTGGAAAGCCCTGAGTTCTACGATAAGGCCTTCGAGACGTTCTGGCATGAGGTGCAGAACAGGGCCGACCAGCTCTTCACCGCTGGTGTCTCTTCCTAGGCCGGGCGGCGTCACCACTTGCGTGTGGGTGGTGCAACGACGTATCACCCACGCGCAAGTGAGTAGGAATTTATTCCCACTCACTTATTTATTTTCTACATGAATTGTGCTATAATTATTCAGTAAGCTTTGAAGGAGCGATCACTCCGGAGCTTCGGGAAGAACCTGCGAAAAACAGCGTAGACCCCGACGGGTAAGCCCGCTATAGCTGTAATTAAGAAGCAAGCAAGGTGGTACCACGAGAAACTCGTCCTTGTATAGCAATTATTTTAATTGTTGTACGGGGACGAGTTTTTTAATTCTAAATTTAAAATATGGAAGAAAATAATCAAAAACCTAAATCAGAAGCAGCGCTGCGCGAAGAGCGAATTTTAGAATTTTGGCGCAAGAATAAAACTTTTGAAAAGTCTTTAAACAAGAAGTCGCCGAAAGGCCACTATGTTTTCTATGACGGCCCGCCTTTTGCTACGGGACAAATTCACTATGGCCACATTTTAGGTAGTACAGCGAAGGATGTTATTGGCCGATATCAAACAATGCGGGGCTACTATGTGCCGCGCAAGTGGGGGTGGGATTGTCATGGATTACCAATTGAAAATATTGTGGAGCGGGATCTTAAAATCGCCGGGCACAAAGAAATTGAAGCATATGGTATCGATAAGTTTGTTGAATATGCTAGGAGTAAAGTCTTGGAATATGACGCTGACTGGAGAGTGGGAATTGAGCGCATTGGACGCTGGGTGGATTTCGATGGCGGCTACAAGACGATGGATAATACTTTTATCGAATCAGTCTGGTGGGCTCTCTCAGAATTAAACAAAAAAAGTTTAATTTATGAAGGAGTAAGAGTGCTGGCTTACTGTGCACGCTGTGAGACTCCAATTGCGAACTCTGAAATCGCGATGGATAACAGCTACAAAGACATTCCGGATATTTCTATTTATGTAAAGTTTGAACTTACAGATGAGCCTGGGACATTTTTACTAGCTTGGACTACCACCCCGTGGACTTTGCCTGGCAATACTGCTATTGCAGTAAATAATGATATAAAGTACATAAAAGTTACAGATGAATCTAAGTCAAAATATATTTTAGCCAAGGATGCGTTAGAGAAAATTAAAGATAAATTTCAGGGTGAAGCAAAAGTAGTTGAAGAGTTCTCGGGGTTAAAACTTGTTGGGAAGAAATATAAGCCTGTATTCCCATATTATCTAGATGTAAAAATGCCAAATAAAGAAAATATTTGGCAGGTGTGGCATGCACCATTTGTAACCACAGAAATGGGAACAGGTCTTGCCCATGAAGCACCAGCCTTCGGTGAAGATGATATGAATCTAGCAAAAGAGAAAAATATTCCTTGGATTACCCATGTGGATGAAACTGGGCGTTTCAAGCCAGAAGTCACAGATTTTGCCGGGCTCAAAGTAAAGCCAAAAGATACCGAAGAAGATAAAGATGCGCACCTCCGCACCGACATCGAAGTCATAAAATATTTACAAGAGAAAGGCAGCTATTTTGCTAAAGAGAAAATTGTTCACTCTTACCCGCACTGCATGCGTTGCGATACTCCGATTATTTACTATGCGCTACCATCCTGGTTTATAAATATTCAAAAAAATAAAAAACAAATTCTTCAAGATGCGAAGTTTATGAATTGGGTGCCAGAGCATCTAAAAGAAGGAAGATTTAAAAATACCACAGAAAGCGCTCCGGACTGGAATATATCTCGTAATCGCTACTGGGCCTCGCCCTTGCCGATCTGGAAATGCAGTAAATGTAAGAGATTAGAATTTATTGGATCCTTGAATGAACTTAAAGAAAAAAGTGGTGGAAAGGTCCCGCTCAATAAAATAGGAGAATTAGATTTACATCGACCTTATATCGACTCAATAACATTTACTTGTAACTGTGGTGGGGAAATGAGACGTATCCCAGAAGTTTTAGATTGTTGGTTTGAATCTGGTTCAATGCCTTTTGCCCAGGATCATTATCCTTTCAATAATCCAGATTGGAAGAAGAACAATTTCCCTGCGGGTTTCGTGGCAGAATATATTGCTCAAACCAGGACCTGGTTTTACTATACGCACGTGGTCTCGAGCCTTCTTTTCAACCACGCGCCATTTAAAAATGTGGTGACTACGGGCACTCTCCGTGCCGAGGATGGGCAAAAAATGTCCAAGTCTAAAAATAATTATCCAGACCCGTGGATTTTTATAGATAAATATGGCGTAGATGCGCTCCGAATTTATCTGATGTCGAGTCCCTTAATGAAAGGTGAGGACGCAAACTTTTCTGAAAAATCTGTTCAGGATATTGCAAATAAAATTATCGGACGATTGTTCAACGTTTTTACATTTTACGAACTATATCGAGACAAAAGCCTTGAAATAAATTCGAAACCCAAACCTAAGAATGTTTTGGACAAGTGGATACTAATTCTTTTGGATCAAGTTCTTGAAGAAGTTACTGATGGCATGGAAGCTTATGATATGGCGCTCGCTACTAGACCGCTCGACATGTTTATTGATGATCTTTCCACCTGGTATCTCCGCCGTTCGAGAGAAAGGATTAAAGAAGGAGACGTAGAAGCGAAACAAACACTTTATTATGTTTTGAAAACCCTGGCCAAGCTCTTGGCCCCTTTCGCCCCATTTGCCGCAGAAGATATTTGGCAAAAATTAAAACACGAAGGAGACGAAGAGAGCGTGCATCTTGCGGAGTGGCCAAGTAAACCGTTTACCCTTTTCTCATTTGGTACTTCCAAGGTTCTAGATAGTATGGATTTGGCGCGGAACGTAGTAACTCTGGGCCTAGAGGCACGTCAGAGGGCAGGCATAAAGGTCAGACAGTCGCTTGGAGAGCTTAAAGTTCAGAGCTTGAAACTAAAAGATGAATTTCTAGAATTAATAAAAGAAGAACTGAATGTAAAAAATGTTATTGAGGATATAAAACTTGAAGCCGCAATTTTACTTGACCTCAACATCACACCTGAACTTAAGGAAGAGGGGAGCTATCGGGAACTGATACGGGCCTTGCAAGATTTAAGAAAGAAAATTGGGCTTACGCCGAACGACGTGGTGAAACTTTTTATCTCAGCTGATGAACTTGGCAAGAAACTTGTACAAAAATTTGAAGTGGATCTGAAAAAAACTGTATTAGTGTCAGAACTAAAATGGAATGGAGGGGAGGGCGAAGAAATAAAAGTTGATGACATGTCTTTCCAAGTAAAGATGGAAAAATAGATGAAACTTGTTATTTTTGATTTCGATGGAGTTTTGGTGGATACGCTCTTGATGTGTTATGAGATAACGAAGGAAGCAAACGAAGGAATGTCTATGGAAACATTTCGTTCTGTTTCTAGTTACAATATTCCTGATTTTTTTAAAAACAACAGTAATATAAAATATCATCCACACTTCTATGAGCGATACGAAACAGAAACAAGAGAGCTCAAGATACCAGATTCTATAAAAAACTTAATTAAAGACTTAAGTCATGGATATAAACTTGCAATTGTGACGTCCACTCCATCTCGTTTAGTCTTAAAAATTTTACAGCAAGCAGAAGTAGATCAATATTTTAGTGACATACTGGGGCGAGATATTCACACCAGCAAGGTAACTAAAAATAAAATGTTACTCGAAAAATATAAAATTTCTGTCGCTGAAGCTGTTTATGTAACTGATACAACTGGAGATATTAAGGAAGCCAGAGAATGTAATATAAGTTCTATAGCAGTGACTTGGGGCTTCCATGAAGAAAAAACACTAAAAAAAGCTAATCCTGCCAAGGTTGTAAATACACCTTCAGAGCTTATCTCAGCCATCAAAGAACTTTTGTGATAAAATTAAAGAGTGCCCCAAGAGATTATTAATTTTATAAATAGCCAATTCCTCTGTGTTTTGTCGGTGGAGATGATGGATGGGTCGCCCCATGCCGCTACCATGCATTTTGCTTTGAACGAAAGTCCGGCGCTATTTTTATTTGAAACTTATCGTTCGCATCGTAAAGCTACCCCGCTTTTTGAACGAGAGAAATCTCGAGCTTCTATGGTTATAGGCTTTAGTGAAGACAATCGCAAAACTCTCCAGATAGATGGCGAAGTGGCTCTGATGCGTTCGGATACGGAACAATTACTTTTCAATAAGGTGTACTTCAAAAAATTCCCAAAGAAAAAGGAAAAGGCCCAGGATTCTAATTTTGTTATATTTTCCCTCACTCCTACCTGGTGGCGCTACACGGACTGGGATTCCCCAACGGGCAAAATAATTATTTCCTCAGAAGATAAATAAATGCATCATATTTACCACACAGAAGCAATTATTCTAGGCAGCAGAAATTATGGTGAAGCAGGGAAGTATTATTATATTTTCACTCGCGATCTGGGTATGATATATGCTTCGGCGCAGGGTGTTCGCAAAATTTCTTCTAAGCTTCGTTTTATCCTCCAAGACTATGCTTATGTGAAGATTGATCTAGTTTTTGGTAAAGATTTCTGGCGAGTGACCAGTGCTTCCAAAATGAACAAACTTGAAAATCTTTCGAAGGGTTTTGCTACACTTAAGGTTGTCTCCAGGATCGCTAGATTATTAAGACGATTGTTGGCTGGGGTAGAAAAGAATGAACCATTATTTATTGATTTAATAAGCGGCTTATCTGTTTTAGAAAATACTGAAACTAAATTAGATTTAGAGAATATTGAAATGATACTTGTCTTGCGAATACTTAATAATCTTGGTTACATCGGAGAAGACAAAAATCTAGCAGGTCTTGTCCAGTCTCCCTTTGAAGAGAATTTAGTATTTGAAATTTCTAAAACTAGAGGTAAAATTCTCGATAAAATCAATAAAGCTCTACGCGAAACACATTTGTAAAAATGCTTATCCCAGATAGATTTTATAAATCTCCTTCGAGGTGATACAATCCTATATATGCCGCCAAAAGATAAGCTCAATCGGCTCGAAGAATTAAAAAGCAAGCTATTTAATAAAAATTACAAAACCGAGATTAAGCATCGAGATACCTTTTCGCCTCTACGAAAAAAAGAAGTTATGGATTCTTGGCAGATTGAAGAAGAGACGGGGCCAAATTTTGGCGAAAAGTTTTTTATGAAAACTTCTAGGTTTAAGAAATTTTTTATTTCCTCAATGGTTTTTTTCCTTTTAGCGGTAGGATACGCCGCGTTTGTTTTTTTTATTGGTGGGAACACAGTTTCTAATGATAATATTGAAATTTCTATTGTAGGTAATAACTTTACTGCCGGGGGAGAAGAATTGCCTCTAGTTGTTGGCATTACTAATAAGAACAACACCGCGCTTGATCTAGTGGACTTAATTATCCAGTATCCGAAAGGGTCAGATACCTTATCGGCTTCTGAAATGACAGAACGCCGCCAATCCCTAGGAACTATCCCCTCTGGAGCTATTCACAATGAAAATATAAATTTAGTTCTGTTTGGAGAACAAGGAAGTGTTCGGCCGATAAAAGTTTCCATAGAATATAGGGTAGCAGGCTCTAATGCTATTTTTGTTAAAGAAAAGACATATGATGTAAGGATAAATTCCACGCCGATAAACCTTTCGGTGGAGGCTCCTTCTACTATAAGCCCCAATCAAGATGTGACCCTTAAAATTAAAGTATCACTAAACGCAACGAAACCCGCCTCTAAAATTTTAGTTAAAGTTGATTATCCTGTGGGCTTTAGTTTCGTTAAAGGAACGCCCGCTCCTGCGTTTGGTAGTAATGTTTGGGATTTAGGTGATATGGCCCCAGGTGCCGAACGAGAAATTTCTGTATCGGGTAAAATGATCGATGTTTTTGATGGAGAAGAAAAAACATTTAATATATCAAGTGGTTCCCAGTCTCCCACAAGTAAGTCAACAATAGGTGTAGTTTTTAACTCAATAAAGCACACTATTGCTGTAAGTAAACCTTTTATCGCGGCAACTTTATTTGTGAATGGTGTTTATCAGAAAGAGTATGCAAGTGATGCCAAAACTGACATCCACGGAGAAATTCGTTATGTTAATAACCTAGATACTACTGTCAACGACGTAACAATAGAAGCAAAACTTAGCGGCAATGCTTTAAATCAAAGAACCGTTTCAGCAAACCAAGGCTATTATGATTCTGCTAAGAACACAATAGTCTGGGATAAACATTCCGATAGGGAATTAAAAGAAGTAAATCCTGGTGATTCTGGATCAGTTTCGTTCTCTTTTTCTCCAAAATCTTTATTCTCGGAAGCAGGTTTATTATCTAATCCAAGCATAAACATAGAAGTAAACATTTCGGGTGCTCAAGCCACTGAAGGTTTCGCGGGAAGCGAGATACGAAATTCTTCATCTGCTAACATAAGGATTATTTCGGACGTCGGACTTTCTGCTAAAGCTCTACACTACTCTGGACCTTTTACTAATACCGGTTCTATACCTCCGAAAGTTGAAACACCCACTACCTACACCATTGTTTGGACCCTTTCCAATACTGCCAATAATATTTCCAGTGCCAAAGTTGCTTCCAGTTTGCCGGCCTGGGTGAGCTTTGTAGGTACAACTTCTCCCGCCACCGAAAGTCTGGCTTATAATTCTAGAAATCGAGAATTGGTTTGGAATGTAGACAGAATTCCTAAGGGTACAGGCATCACTGCTTCTCCGCGCTCCGTTTCCTTTCAAGTTTCTTTAACTCCATCGCTATCGCAAGTAGGCAGCTACCCTGTACTCATAAATGAAGCAGTTTTGACGGGTCATGACGATTTTGCTAATGTAAATGTGCAAGTAGAGAAAGACGACCTGGATACCAATATTATGCCTTCGAATGACCCAGCCTTTCCTTTAAATGGCGGACTAGTGGATAAGTAATATGCCGAAAGAAAACAAAGATAATTTAATGGAAAAAATAGTTTCGCTTTGCAAGAGACGAGGATTTGTTTTTCCTGGTTCGGAAATTTATGGTGGACTTGCAGGAACGTGGGATTGGGGGCACTACGGTTTGGCGTTAAAAAACAATATTAAACAGGCTTGGTGGAAGAAATTTGTAGATTCCAGGCGTGATATGTACGGCCTCGACGCAGCAATTTTAATGAATGCGAAAGTCTGGGAAGCATCTGGCCATGTTGCTGGCTTTTCTGATCCCATGGAAGATGGCCGACAATTTAATGTTATGTTCCAGACAAAGATAGGTGCGGGGGAAGAAGCAGCTGTTTCTTACCTTCGTCCCGAAACAGCCCAGGGTATGTTTGTAAATTTTAAAAATACAGTAGATGCTTTCCACCCGAAGCTTCCTTTCGGTATGGCTCAAATAGGTAAAGCATTTAGAAACGAAATAGCTCCACGGGACTTTATCTTTCGCCAGCGCGAGTTTGAACAAATGGAAATAGAATATTTCATTCGTGCGGCAGACTGGGAAAAATATTTTGAATATTGGAAAAATGAGATGCTTTCTTGGATGGAAGAGATAGGTTTGGATATGGGCAAAGTTCACGAGCTTGAGGTTTCTGGAGAAGATAGAGCCCATTATTCTAGCCGAACCATAGACTTTGAATTCGACTATCCATTCGGCCGCAAGGAACTTTTCGGCCTAGCCTATAGAACAGATTTCGATTTAAAAAATCACAAACTTGATTACATAGACGAGGAACAAACAGAAAAAATAGTACCGCATGTAATTGAGCCGACTTTTGGCGTGGACCGAGCCTTTTTAGCCTTGATGCTGTCCGCCTATATGGAAGACGAAAAGGATGGAGAAGTTCGGTCATACTTAAAATTTAAACCAAGCATTGCTCCAGTTATTTGCGCTGTTTCGCCACTTTTAAAAAATAAACCCGAATTGGTCGAATATGCCAATACCAAAGTATATGCACTACTCAAGGGTGAATTTGGGCGAGTGGCGTGGGATGATAATGGCAACATTGGAAAGCGATATCGCCGACAGGATGAAATCGGTACGCCCTTTTGCATAGTTGTGGACTTTGATACATTGAATGACGACACGGTTACGGTGCGCGATCGCGATACGGGGGCACAAGAGAGAGTCAAAACTTCTGACCTGGTAGCGTATATTAAAGAAAAAATTTGAGATAGAAAAAGGTATGGTATAGTTCTCCTATGAAGTTTTCGAAGAAAGTGTTAAAAAACGGCTTGCGGGTTATTACCGTACCCATGAAAGACAATCCCACTGCTACGGTGTTAGTCTTAGTGGAAACGGGCTCAAAATATGAAGAAAAGAGAGTAAACGGCATCTCGCATTTTTTAGAGCATATGTGTTTCAAGGGTACCGCCAGAAGGGTACGAGCTATAAACATTTCTAAGGAATTAGATGCTTTAGGCAGTCAATATAACGCTTTCACCGCGCAGGAATATACGGGCTACTACGCTAAATCAGACGCTAAACACTTCGATAAGATTTTTGATATCGTATCTGATATTTATTTAAATTCTATTTTTCCGGAGATTGAAATAGAAAAGGAAAAAGGGGTAATTATCGAGGAGATAAATATGTATGAAGACCTGCCGAACAAGCATGTTCAGGACTTGATCATGGAGCTTCTCTATGGCGACCAACCAGCGGGTTGGAATATTGCAGGAGGAAAGAAGAATATTTTAGAAATGAAGCGAAATGATTTTGTAAATTACAAAAAAGAACATTATCTGCCTGAAGCAACGGTTATTGTAGTTGCTGGAGATGTTACAGAGAGACAAGTCATGTCGGAAGTAAATAAATTTTTCGCTTCCGTAGAGACTGGCAAGAAGAAGGAGAAATTGAAAGTTGTAGAAATCCAACAGAGGCCAGAAGTTTTGATAAACTATAAAAAAACAGATCAGGCGCACTTTGTATTGGCTGTTCGCACGCATGATTTGTTTAGCAAGAAAAATGGGGCGTTAACAGTGTTGGGGGGGATTTTGGGAGGTGGAATGAGCTCTAGACTTTTCCAGAAATTGCGCGAAGAAATGGGAGTTGGATATTATGTTCGAGCATATAACGATACCTATACCGACCATGGATTTCTGCAAATTTCCGCCGGGGTGGATAACAGGAGAATAGAAGAAGTCATCGAAGCTGTTTTGGCGGAATGTAACTTGCTAAAACAAGAAGAGGTAAGTGCCGAAGAACTTGATAAGGTTAAGGAGTGTTTAATTGGCAACATGAAGCTTTCGCTCGAATCTAGTGACGATATTGCTAACTTTTACGGTAGCCAAGAACTTTTGCGACGGAAAATAGAAAATATAGAAGAAAAATCGGCAGAAATACGCAAGGTTACCGCTAATGAAATTAAAAGTTTAGCTCAAGATATTTTCGTGAATAATAAATTAAATTTGGCCATCATTGGTCCATTTAAGGATAAGAATAAGTTTCAAAAGATTCTTAAATTCTAATTAAATTTCGGTTTTTGCCCTTTTGTGTGTTATCATATTCCTATGTTGGGCAAGAAGGATATTACACATATTTCCATAACTACTGGCACCATGGTGCGAGCGGTGTTGATCCTGGCCTCTGTTTTTTTCGTATGGTTTTTGCGAGACTTGCTCTTGGTGGTGCTAACTTCTATTGTCATAGCTTCCTTTATGGAGTCAACTATTCCATATTTTAGAAAAATCAGGATAGGCAGAGTTGTCGGAGTGGTGATAATGTATGTTGTATCAATTTTAATTTTGGCCGGACTATTTTACCTATTTGCGCCGCTTCTCATAACGGAAGTTTATAATTTTTCAACTTTTATTTCTTCCTATTTACCGGGAGTCTCCTTCCTCCATTATTTCCAGAACGAAGCTTTTTCCGGCGCCAAGGATATTGTCGGTTCTCTTTCTGGAGATTTCTCTATTGCTACTTTGCTGTCAGTATCCAAAGCTTTTATTTTAAATCTCTCTGGGGGATTTTTCCAAACTATTTCCGTCGCTTTCGGTAGCATTTTCAACTTTGTCTTGATTGTAGTTATTTCCTTTTACCTATCAATCCAGGAGAAAGGAATAGAAAATTTTATCCGGGTGGTCATTCCTATACAGTACGAAGAATATACAGTGGACTTGTGGAATCGTTCGAGCCGTAAGATTGCCCTGTGGATGAAGGGGCAGGTGGTACTCGCCTTAGTTGTGGCTGTTCTTATTTATCTTATTCTTTCGCTCTTGGGCATTGAATACGCACTTCTACTATCGATTATTGCTGGTATTATGGAGCTTATACCCTATGGTATTTTGATCGCACTCATACCTACTTTTGCTTTTTCTTATGTTTCCGGGGGAATATCTACTGCACTGATGGTAAGTGGGGCGTACTTGATAGTTCATCAATTTGAAGTTTTCCTTTTTGCTCCGCTTATAATAGAGAAAATAGTTGGGCTTTCGCCAATTGTTATTATACTTTCGTTTTTGATAGGACTAGAGCTCGGCGGCGTGTGGGGAGCAGTTTTGGCCATACCCGTTGCTGTTATTTTCATGGAGTTTTTGGGAGATATCGAAAAAGATAAAATTTTGTCAAAAATTAGTACGAATGAAAAAAAATAGTTTCTACATTACAACTACTCTGCCATATGTGAATGCAGATCTTCACATGGGGCATGCCTTGGAATTCGTACGTGCAGACATTGTTGCACGTTATAAAAAATTGCAAGGGTTAGATGTGTATTTTAATACTGGTACTGACGAGCATGGTATGAAAATATTTGAGAAAGCAGCATCGCTTGGGAAGGACCCGCAAAGGTTCGTGGATGAAAGTTTCGTAAAATTTAAAGAATCAGTGAAAATTTTCGGAATGGAGGAAGAAATTTTACACTTTGTGCGTACCACCGACGATCACCACGTATTGGCCGCGCAGGAATTTTGGAAACGAGTGGAGAAAAATGGCTATATTTACAAAAAAAATTATGAAGCCAAGTATTGTGTGGGGTGTGAAGAGACGAAGAGTGATTCCGAAATCGTGAACAATGAATGTGCTATTCATCCAGGGCGACCGCTAGAGATCATTCAGGAGGAAAATTATTTTTTTAAGTACAGCGAATTTGGTGATAAGCTTCTGAAGTTTTACGAAGAAAATCCAAGTTTTGTCATACCAGACTTTCGCTACAATGAAATTAAAGCATTTGTCGCTAGGGGGTTAGAGGATTTCTCCATTTCACGGCTAAAAAGCAAAATGTCATGGGGAATACCCGTGCCAGGAGACGAGGATCATGTGATGTACGTATGGTTCGATGCTCTCACCAATTATATTTCAACCCTCGGCTGGCCAGATAAATTGGAAAATTTTGAAAAATATTGGAGGGATGGTACCCCTACTCAATACTGCGGCAAAGATAACTTACGATTCCAGGCAGCTATGTGGCAAGCTATGCTTATGGCTGCAGATTTGCCGAACTCACGCCAAATAGTCATTAATGGATTCATTACGGCTGATAAAGGTTTAAAAATGTCTAAAACTTTAGGGAATGTCGTTGACCCCAAAGAAATAGTGGCAGAGTATGGTACAGACGCTCTCAGATTTTTCCTGGCCAAAGAAATTTCAAATTTTGAAGATAGTCCTTTCACGCCCGAGCGATTTAAAGATGCTTATAATTCAGGTCTTGCGAACGGTTTGGGGAATTTAACTTCTCGAATTATGAAAATGGCGACAACAAATTTGGAAAAACCAGTAGAAATTACTACATTTAGATATGATGCTACTTTTATAAAAAACATGGAATCGTACAATATACAAAAAGCTTCAGAACTTGTTTGGTCATGGGTAGGAGAATTAGATACCCTGATTCAAGAGAAAGAACCTTTTAAGTTAATAAAAACGGATCCGGGGAATGCAAAAAGTATTATTAGTGATCTAGTTGATAAACTTGCAAATATTGCCCTACATTTGTCCGCAATATTACCCCAAACCTCAGAAAAAATTCTTACTCTTATCCACAATCATCAAAACCCTGAAACCGCCTTATTCCTGCGTAAAGACTAAATGACTCCGAAGTACATAGACATTCATAGCCACGTTAATTTTAGTGCTTTTGACTCTGACCGAGATGAAGTAATTAAGCGTGCTTTAGAGAACGACACTGTCGTTATAAACGTGGGGACCCAAATCGATACTTCTCGGAGTGCAGTAAAGCTTGCTAACCAATACTCGGAAGGTGTCTATGCCATTATAGGATTACACCCCATACATACCGGGGTGTCTTATCACGATGCTAAAGAATTTGGTGAGGGTGGAAAAGAATTTACTTCGCGTGGAGAAATTTTCAACAAAGAATTTTACCGGGAACTTTTAAAAGATCCTAAGGTGGTGGGGATAGGAGAGTGTGGTCTCGACTATTATAGATGCGAGGAGGAGTCGATTGCTAAACAAAAAGTTGCTTTCAAAGAGCAAATAGACCTTGCTAATGAATTCAATAAACCTCTAATGCTCCATATTAGGAATAATCCAGAAGATAAAATTCATAATGCATATTTCGACGCACTAGATCTTCTCAAAAAGTATGGAAAAGTAAAAGGAGATGTTCATTTCTTCGCTGGCAATCTAGAAGAAGCTAAAGCATTTTTAAATTTTGGTTTTACTTTGTCTTTCACGGGAGTAATAACTTTCACCACTGACTATGATGAAGTAATAAAACATACCCCCCTTGATATGATCATGACGGAAACAGATTCGCCTTACGTTACACCCGTGCCTTACCGGGGGAAACGTAATGAGCCCATCTATGTCAAAGAAGTAGTGAAAAAAATTGCTCTAGTAAAAAATTTACCCGAAGAAGAAGTGGCCAAAGCCATAATGGCAAACGCGAAACGAGTATTCAATATATGACCCAGCATTACTTTACTTTTTTGGGCCACTTTGGTAGTATGAGATCCAATGCAAGAAATTGAGAAGGGAGATGGAAACATTATAGAAGAAGGCACAGACGCCCGAGTTTATGAACTTGGGTATCTTCTAGTGCCCACAATATCGGAAGAAAATTTGGGAGCTGCCTATGGGAATCTTAAGGAGGTCATAGCATCTTTCGGCGGGGTTTTCATTTCTGACGAAATGCCTAAAATGTTGCAACTAGCTTACCAAATGGTAAAAGTTGTAAACAATATACGTAATAAATTCAACACAGCTTACTTTGGTTGGTTTAAATTCAGCATGGATGCCGACAAGGTCCTAGAATTAAAAAAGAAACTAGACTTAGAGGACAATCTTGTTCGTTTCATGTTGTTTAAAACAGTTAAGGAGAACACTGTTGCTGCCAAGAGATTTGTCCGAGGTGAAATGCACAGAAAGCCTACTTACAAGAAAAAGGATGAGGAAACGTCTGTTCCAATGAACAAAGAAGAAATTGATAAAGAAATTGATGCGCTAGTAGAGGCTTAAAAATATGTACTTAAATAAAGCAATTTTAATAGGAAATCTTACTCGCGATCCAGAGCTTAGGTCTTTGCCTTCAGGGGTAAAAGTTTGTACATTTTCTTTGGCCACTAATCGAGTTTGGAAAGATAAGGACGGTGCTCGCCAAGAATCAACGGATTATCACAATGTAGTAGTTTTCGGCCGCCAGGCAGAAACAGTTGCGCAGTACATGAAGAAAGGGAGCTCTATTTTAGTTGAAGGAAGAATGCAGACACGAAGCTGGGACGATAAAAACAGTGGAGAGAAGAAATACCGTACTGAAATCGTAGCAGATAAAACCCAGTTTGGTCCCAAGGGAAGTGGTGGGGGAATGGGAAGTGGAGGAACAGCAAGCGCAGCCCCTTCTAAGGCGAAAGCAGAAGATACGGAACCCGACGCAATAGAATATCCAGAAGAAGACATTAACCCAGAAGACATACCATTCTAAACTTGCCATTTTAATTAAAAAATATGAAACAAGATTATTTTTCAGCCAACAATATAAAATACATAGACTACAAGGACATAGAAATTTTAAAAAAGTTTCTTAATCCTAATGGTAAGATTGTAAGCCACAAGCGAAGCGGTGTAACTTCCAAGAACCAACGAGCTCTCGCTATCGCCATAAAACGCGCTCGATTCCTAGGCCTCCTGCCTTTTGTAGTTAAATAAAAAAGAATTAAAAAATCCCCTCTTTTGAGGGGATTTTTTAATTTAAACTCTCTCCACGTATTCTCCTGTTTCTGTATTGACCCGAATTGTGTCTCCTTCGTTTATAAACATCGGAGCGTTGAGAGTTGCCCCATTCTCGAGCGTGATTATTTTCATTCCACCCTTAGAAGTGTCGCCGCGTACGGCTGGGGGAGCTTCCTTTACTTTGAGTTCCATCTTGATGGGTAGACTTATCTTTATTATTCTTTCTTCGTCTTCATCATTTGTCCACACCAAGGCAGTAACAGGGCTATTTTCCTTTAAAAATTTTGCGGTTTCACCGACAAGAGCAACGTCTAATTTAAATCTATTACTTTTGTCATTTGGATCACAAAACCAGAACTCGCCCCGGTTGTGATATAAAAATGTAACTTCTCGTTTCAGTATGTCGGCTTCGAGAGCTGAGTCAGACACATGAAAAGTAGCAGGGAATACCTTACCGGAAATCAAGCTTTTTAGCTTAACTTGATTTTGGGGTTTTCTTTGCTGGGTGCGAGCCACATGCGACTCCACCACTTCGCATGGTTCATCATTGTGAATTATTATTTTTTTCTCGCGAATTTCACTATATTCCAGTTGTGACATAGGTCGTATATTAACATAAAGTTTCATTAAATCAAATTTAATGATAAAAAGAACTTTTTGCCGGTACGGATTTTTTGAAGCTTAAAAAATCCTGAAATTCTCGCGCCGTCGCGCTCGAAACGCCTTAAAAAGTTCTTTTTATCCTAGGCCTCTTCTGCGAATTTTTTGCGGATTTCTTTCAGAATTTGCTCACTGAGTTTCTTTTCTTCTTTCAGAAACTTGCGGGTTGCATCATAGCCTACGCCTAATTTTACTTTCTCTTTAGATTCGCCAGCAGGGGAATAGAAATAAGAATTACCGCTTTTCTCGATGATTTTGTATTTTTCCCCAAGCGCCATAACTTCTCCTTCTTTAGAAATACCTTCATTGTAGATGATGTCAAACTCAGTTTGCTTGAAAGGTGCTGCCACTTTGTTTTTTACAATTTTTACCCGAGTTCGGCTACCCACTACTTCTTCGCCTTTTTTAATTTGAGCAATTTTACGAATATCTAGGCGTATTGAGGTATAGAATTTTAAAGCCTTGCCCCCGGGAGTTGTCTCCGGATTTCCGAACATCACCCCAATCTGCATTCTGATCTGGTTTATAAAAATAACACAGGTTTTTGATCTGGCTACTATGGCCGTAAGCTTACGAAGTGCTTGAGACATAAGTCTAGCTTGCTTACCTACATGGTAGGCTCCCATATCTCCCTCTATCTCGTCCTTCGGAGTTAGGGCGGCAACAGAATCAACCACAATAACATCAATTTTCCCAGTTCGCACGAGACTCTCTACAATTTCGAGCGCTTGCTCACCATTATCTGGTTGAGAAATAAGCAGGTCATTTATATTCACACCCAATTTTTTAGTATATTCGGGGTCCATCGCATGCTCTGCGTCTATATAAGCACACACACCACCGAGCTTCTGCGCTTCAGCCACAATATGAAGAGACAGAGTTGTTTTACCAGAAGATTCAGGGCCGAATATTTCAATGATTCTTCCGCGTGGAATTCCGCCTACGCCGAGCGCCATATCAAGCCCAACAGAACCTGTGGGGATCACATTTATATCAACCTTGGGCGCATCGCCTAATTTCATTATTGAACCTTCCCCGAATTTGGTTTGGATTGCCTTTAAAGTGTTGTTTAGCACTGTCTCATCCATACCCTTCTTGTCCTCTTTTTCGCCAGTCTTTATCTTTCTCATATTTATTCTTGCCCTTTATACATTAACTTATAATTTTCTTCATCTACTGAACCAAATTTGTCCATTGCTCTAATTGTTACTATATTATATCCTTTATATAGAGCAACTGCCTCTTGGAAATTACCTTTATCATCTATGGAGATTTCTCGACCATTTAAGGATAAATTCACCGCATTTTTTGCAATTCCTGTTAGTACAATAGGGCTCTCAGTGTAGGTTTTCCCATCCGCAATGCTTACATCCTTGATTTTTATACCAAAGATAAGATCATAAGAGCGGAAAAAAGCATATACGATAATTAAAACAAAGAAAGTAACTAAGACAGCTAGCTTAATTATTTTTTTCGCACTAGTGTTCATATTACATTGCCACCAGTTTCGTCATGCGTAACTCTCTCCAGTACTTCTCGAGGTTTGGCACCTTCGCCTGGTCCTATTACGCCACGTTCTTCTAGCTTATCCATAAGCCTAGCGGCTCGAGCATAACCTAATTTTAGTTTTCGCTGGAGATAAGAAGTTGAAGCTTTGCCAGCTTCTACAACACAGGCTCGAGCTTCTTCGTACATTTCATCATCGTCTTCTATATCTTCTTCGTCCAGAGCACTTTCAAAAATGCTTTTATCTGCTGAAATTGACCCCGCAGTTAGACTTATCTCTTCTGTTACTTCGTCTTTATATGTGTCGGACAGGTATTTCACAACTTTTTTAACCTCGGACTCTGATATAAAGGCACTTTGCAGGCGTTCGGGTTGTGCCTCTCCAGAAGAGTAGAGCATGTCGCCAGCACCCAGTAACTTTTCTGCTCCTCCCGCATCGAGTATGGTGCGGGAATCGATTTGCGACGAGACTTTTAAGGCAACTCTCGCAGGAATGTTTGCTTTAATGAGGCCGGTGATTACATTTACTTCCGGACGTTGGGTAGAGAGAATTAGGTGAATGCCCACAGCTCTAGACATTTGCGCCAAGCGTACAATAGCGGACTCTAGCTCTCGTGGGTAAGTGCTCATAATATCCGCGAGTTCATCTATTATAATTACAATATAGGGCATTCTCTCCGCACTCACTTTCTCTTCTACCCCCTCGCTGTTAATTTTTGTTTTTTCAGAATTTTTGCTGAATACGTTGTTGTGATAAGACTCTATATCTCGCACGGACTCCGTTTCTAGAATATCGTATCGGCGATCCATTTCTTTGGCTGCCCATTTTAGAGCCAGAATTGTCTTTTTCGCTTCAGTAATGACTGGCGTAAGTAAGTGAGGAATATTGTTGTAAAGCGTAAGCTCTACTCGCTTAGGATCTATTAATATGAATTTCAAATCATCTGGGCCGTTCCTGTATAAGAGGGAAGTAACCATGGAGTGGATTGTTACGGATTTTCCAGATCCCGTAGTACCGGCCACTAGCACATGAGGCATTTTAGCCAAATTTCCGAAAACAGCCTTACCGGAAATTGATCGCCCGAGTGCAGTGGTAAGGGGCTTGGGAGAATTACTAAATTTATCATCCGACAGTAGTGTTGCGAGCCCGACTATTGATTTGGATTTATTCGGAATTTCAATGCCCACCAGAGATTTGCCCGGTATTGGTGCTTCAATTCGTATAGGATGGGCAGCAAGTGACAAAGCCAAATCATTCTGAAGTCCTACTATGCGCGATAGCTTAACTCCCTCCGCGGGCTTTAAGGCATAGCGAGTTACAGTGGGTCCTATTGTGATTTCATCCATTTCAACTTCTATGCCAAAATTGGCTAAAGTTCTTTTTATAATATTAGCGTTAGCTTTAATGTCCCCCGTGTTGGGTTTACCCTTGTCTTCCTCGAGAAGTGAGAGCGGAGGAGGATTATAAGATCCTAATCCTACTTTTCTCTTTTTAATTGGTATCTCTTCCTCTTCTTCAATATTTTTCTTTTTTCCTACACCCAACACGCCTTTTATTTTTTCACTGGCAGTTTCTTCGCTCTCTTCGTTTTTTGGCATCGATTTCTCTACTTGCTTTATTTCTTCTTCGTTGAGCAGGGGAGAGACAGGCTTCTCGGTATCTTTTTTAAAGAACGACAAAATTTTACCTCCGAACGGCAGAGCAAGTTTAGCGTCGAACATTATTAAAATGGAGATCACCAAAAGTGCTCCCAGGAAAACAAAACTAGCATATACGTCAAAAAGTGACACAAGTGGAGTCGATAAAATTTCTCCGAAAAACCCCCCTGAATGTTTGCCTGATGCAATGTCCACCATTCCTAGACTTGATAGTAGAAACAAAACTCCACTTATCGTGCGCGTCCAGCCCAAATTTGGAGTTTCAGATCTTACGAAAGATGAACCAAGTAAGATTAGAAGGGTTGGTAAAAGTATGTAGCCAATCCCAAGAAGATAGTAAAACTTTTCGTAAATAAATTTGCCCGCTGTACCCGTCAAGTCAAACAATGACATCAAAAAAAATAGTGCCAAAACAAAAAAAACAACTGCAATGATTCCGTGTTTGGTGTGAGTTTGTAGTCCGGAAGAAGAATTTTTTTTGTCACCCTTCTTTTCTTTTTTTGCCATGCATTTATTTTAACATGAATTGTTTTGGTATCTAAATATAATAACCCAATGTCCATGAACCAAACTTGATTTTTCTGGTGTCCTATATATAATGGACGCATGTTGGAAGGAGACAAAAAACTAAGGGACATCGAAAATAATCTGGGTCTTAATATAAAGGACACCAATGTTTCTAAATTGTCTTATTCTAAGACAGATAAACTTGCAATGGCGGTATATATGGTTACGGATATCATAGACAGAGACGAGCCCTTAAGGAATAAATTAAGGACATTGGCAACGGATATTATATGGGACAGCAATTATCTTCTTACTCAAATTCCTCCGAAAATAGTCACTCTCATGTCTTATTTAGACATTGCCTCAGCCATGAACATCGTATCGGAAATGAACTGCAATATTTTAAAAAAGGAATTCACAGAATTAGATAAGTCTGTAAGAGAATCTTTAAATGGCAGTTTTTCAATTCAAGACATTAACTTATCTGAATTTTTCACTACGCCGCCTTTAGATGCACAAGGTGCTGAAAGTTCTACACATTCCTCCTTACTAGGGGTGGCAAAAGAAAACTATGGACATACCCGGCTAGGTGTCCAAAAAGGAAGCACATTATTGAAAGCCCTGTCCGACAAGACGGCCAGCATGTCCTTTAAGAAAAATAACTTCGTTAAGGACAAAGAAAATTTTGATTTATTAAGGACAGACAGACGTAATCAAATAATGAAGATAATTAAAGCTAGTGGAGGAGATGCCACTATTAAGGACATAAGAGATTATGCTGTACGTACACCGAAGGAAGCATCTCTACTCGCTAACTCTAGTGAGAAAACACTTCAACGAGAATTGGCACAGATGACCAAAGAAGGTGTCCTTAAGAAAACTGGCGAGAAACGATGGAGTAGATATTTCCTCAAAACTTAAATCTCTATAATATCTGACCCGAAAATGTGTCTGTAATAATTCCTTGCATTTTTCGTCATTTTATGAGAACATTATGAACGTGGAATTTGCTAGGGATTTTGGCGAGTTATCCACATAATATATTGCTGTGTTGAATAGCGGTATATTATAATGTTATCGTGTCTGTGGGCTCTGCCTATTTTGTGCGTCCCACCTTCACGAAAAGTTTTGGATTTATTTTATTTGAGTTTTCGTCGAAAAAAACTTAAATAAAATAAAAGGAAAGGTCATTGAAAATTGAATAGTTTACCTGTTTAGTTTTCAATGTAAGTTATATCTGTTCATTGTTTGTTTATTTGCCACATTATTATTCATTATTAGTTAATTGGTGAATAAAGAATAGTGATAGGAAAATACGCTTTTAGTTTTGTCGAAACTAATTAATGGCGTAAAAAGTTATAAAAATTTATGAGTAATTTATTAAAATCAAAATTCCTTCTTGGAGTTATGGTTGTTGCAATCGTATTGGTTGCTGGTGCTGCTTTTGCAACCCCAGCTGCTGCTGATTGTTCAATCACTATGACCCTTAGAGTTGGTTCAAGGGGCGTTGAAGTTCAATGTCTTCAGGCAAGCCTAGGCATCACACAAGATGGTGCTTTCGGACCAATGACTAAAGCTGCTGTACAAGCTTGGCAGACCTCTAAAGGTTTGGTAGCTGACGGAGTATTCGGACCAATATCTCGCTCCGTTTGGGTAGCTCAAGGTTCAGTTTCAGGAAACTTCCCAGCTGGATGTACTTCAGCTGCAGGATACAGTCCTACAACTGGCGTAAAGTGTGATACCGCTCCTTCTTCTGGACTTCCAGCAGGTTGTACTTCAACCTCAGGTTACAGTTCAACAACTGGAAAGAAGTGTGATGGTAGCGATACACCAAGTTCAGGTGGAGGATCACTCTCAGGCGGCGAAACTGATATCAACAGTATCAATATTGACGATGCTGATGATGACACTATCGACGAAGGAGACAGTAAGGCTGAAGTTGCATCACTTGAATTTGATGTAGATGACGCTGATGCTGAACTCGTTCGTGCTGACGTTGTCTTCCAAGTTGACGATGCTAACGATGAGGAAAATAAGCCTTGGAGAGTTTTCGACAAGGTTTACCTTATGAATGGCAGTGATGTTCTAGCAAGTATTGCTGCGGACGATGAAGACAATTGGGATGATGCGGATGATGTTCTTACTGGTACTGACTTCGATGAAGCTGGTGCTGATGCATACCGCCTTCGTTTCAACAACATCAATGAAACCTTTAATGAAGGTGACAATGTTGAACTTTCTATAGCAGTCGATGTCGCTTCATCTGTTGATGGTGCTGACAGCGGTGTTGAGTGGGGAGTAGGTCTTGAAGACGAAGGTCTTCGCTTCTCTGATGGAGCAGGACTTGATACATTCGCTAGTACTACAGATGTAGCTAGCTTCACAATCGAGGAAGCTGGTGGTGATTCAGAACTTACAATCACTCAAGATTCATCTAGTCCAGACGCTGGAAACCTAGAAGTTGATGCTGATGATACAACCACAGCAACTATCGCGGTTTTCAAAGTTAAGGCTGATGAAGATGGTGGTGATGTTAAAATCAATGATTTCCCAGTGCTTGTTGCTGTTACAAACAGTGTAGCAACTGTTTCTAACAACGACGTATCTGATGTTGTCGATGAGGTTATGTTGGTGATCGATGGTCACACATACACATCTGAAATAACAGCTAACTCTACAGATGCTTCTGAAGAGTACACATTCGAGGATATCGATGATGATGACATCATAGTTGATGCTGGTGATAGTATGCTTGCGACTGTGAAGATTAAATTCAAATCTCAAGCTAACTACGACAACGGTGCAACTATCGTAGCTACTTCACAAATCGATGAAAACGATGTAGAAGATGCTGATTCTGGTGATGATGTAGGTGATGTGAGTGGTACTCCAGCCGGAGAGACTCAGACTCTATACTCAACAGGAATAGTAGTTTCTAACTTCGAGTCAGAATTTGACACAACTACGGATGCTGGTTTGGTTACAAAGCAGACATTCACTATCGATTTCGATGTGACTGCCTTTGGTGACACATTCTACATCCCTAAGACCGTAGACGGCTTTGACACTGCAACAGCTATGGCTCTTGATGATACTGTAGGTTTGGGATACAACCTCGAATCAAGTGCTGGAGTTATTCAGACAGCCGGTATGGACAACGTTCGCTCTACTGAATCAGCTTTGACTTCAACTGCTGATACAGTAAGCTCATTCTTCGAAGTTCCAGAAGGCGAGACAGAGACATTCCATGTCACTATCGAGCTTAATGACCTTGGAGATACAGCTGGGTTCTACCATGTACAACTTACAGAGTTGTTATATGACCTAGACCAAGTTGACGGAACTCTAACTGAAGCTAAGACTACATTTGCTCCTGCTCAAGACTTTGAGACTCAGGATGTAAAGGTAGACTAAACTTCTGATCTGACTTCAACCCTGGTTTATACACCTCAAAAAGTATTCAAAAAACCACCCTTCGGGGTGGTTTTTTGTTTGCTTCTTGGTGATTATAGTTATCCACAGGTATCAACAATGTTATTACTTGCATTTAATTGTATAATTGTAGAGTTAAGATTATTAACAGCGATCTTTTTGTTATAAATTATTATTAGTAAAAAATATATATGAGTAATATTAAAAAAGTTCTAGGTTTAGGCATGGCCGTTTTGGCTCTAGCCTTTGTTTTTGGTTTGTCTGCTTCGAAAGTAGAAGCGGCAGCTTGTGTGGCAACAGTCACTGGTGACTGGGATGGAGTTGCTGGTGGGGGCGGAGCTGGTACAGCTACATTTACTGGTTGTGCTGCAGCTTTTCCAGCAGTAGGTGATACTCTTACAATTAATCCTGGAGTTGTGCTTACAATTACAGGTAACGCAACAGTGGCTGGCATAACTATTGCTGATCCAGCTGCTACCGGAGCAAACGGAATAACCGTTGCAACTACTAAGACTTTGACAAACAATGGTACTTTAGTTTTCACTGCTAATACTGGAGCTCTTGCGCAGACTATTACGTTAACTCTTACCGGTGCTCTAACTTCTAGTGGTGCTATCACAATGAATGGTACTTCTGGAGCTGGTGCGCAAACAATTTCAATCGGAGCTGGTGGAGCACTTACAGCTGCTGGTATTACAATCACTGATGGTGCAGGAGCCGGAGATGTTGGTATTACTACGGCTTCAGGTGCTATTACTTCTAGTGCCGGAATCACATTTTCTTCTATCACAGAAGCTGTTGATGCCGTACTTACTATAAGCGGTGCAGGATCTCTTACTTTAAGTGGTACGACGGGAACTCTAGGAACAGGCGGAACGGTTACCCTTAACTCTGCTTCTACTACGACTTTCTCTGGTAGTGGTGCACAGACTATAAATCCTTATACTTATGGAATTTTAACTCTAGCAAAGACTGGCCCTAGTACAGCTACGATAGCTTCTGGAACAGTTACAGCTGCTGGCACTACTACAGTTGGTGCTACTAGTGTACTTGCAGTAAGTTCTGGAGCAACAGCTGCTCTCGCTGCTTTGACTACCACAACTACAGGAACTGTCACGAACGCTGGTACTATAACTACTTCCGGCGCTATTACTATTGGTAATGGAGGAGGCATAACTAACTCTGGTACTCTAACAGCTGCTAGTACTGCAGCTATAACTAGCACAGGGGCAATAACAAACTCTGGAACTATGACCCTTGCTAATGTCGCGGCAAGTACCGGTACTATTAGTAACAGTAGCACTGCCACTATTACTACATTTTCTGGCACATTGGGTACGCTTGTAAACACTGGTACTTTGACTCTTAATGGAGCGACAACTGCTGCAGCCAACGTTACAACATTGACTGCCAGTACTTCCGGTACTATTAATTATGCTTTAGCTGCAGCTCAAACAATCAAAACTGGAGCTTACTATAACCTTATTCTCTCTGGTGGTAGTAGTGCAGTAAAGACTATTGCAGCTACTTCTTCAGTTGCTCACGACTTGACCATAGCTTCTGCAACACTAGCTAGTTTGACTAACGGTGGTGCTTCAACTGCTGGATTCTTAAAGCTCGGTAGTTCTTGGCAGAGCGCGGGTACCTGGGGAGGCACGTCTTCCGCGGCTACACACAAAACTGCTACTTATTTCTCTACAGGGCCTACAGGTATCATAACTGTTGCTGAGAAACACAGTAGTAGCACTACTCATCATAGTAGTGGCGGCGGATCTTCAAGTAATGATGACGATGATGACGAGGATGAGGACACGAATGACGATGAAGATACAACAACTCCTCCTCCTGTCAACGACGAAGTTGTATGTCCTCCTGGCGGTATGTTTGATGTAGCTACTGGCAAGAAGTGTACTTCTCACACTGACGATGTGTCTTGTCCACAGGGCACACTCTTTGATGTAACGACTGGTAAGAAGTGTACTGTTTGGGTAGCACCAAGTGGTAACACTCATTCTGCTCCAAAGGGATACGCATTTGGTACCCTCTTAGTAAAACAGGGCAGCAAAGGCGGAGCATGTCTGGCATGGCAACAATTCTTAAATGATCATGGTGCTCATTTGGTAACAGATGGCGCTTGTGGAAAATTGACCATGGCTGCAGCGAAAGCTTGGCAAGCATCTGTGGGCCTGGTAGCCGACGGACTTCTTGGTCCAATGAGTCGCAGCAAGGCAATGTCACAATAGATCTGGAGTTTTTCCGGACTTTGCAAAAAACCACTCACTAGAGTGGTTTTTTGTTCGTAAGGAGTTATAATTTAGCCATGTGGGACATTATTGTGAAAGTTTGGTTTTTGGTGGTAATTTTACCTTTTCTTATTGCCAGTGAAGGGTATGATAAGTTAAAGAAATTTCTAGAGAAAAATAACTATAAAGTGGATTGGTTGTATGTAATGTTGGGTTTTTTGGTTTTTATATTAGTAGTACTTGTGCTCGGTGGTTATCGTTAAATTGTGTTACAATTAAGCAAATGATAACAAAACATTTTTTCAAAGTATTAACAATTTTTACAGCCATGATAGCTATCGGTCTTCTGGGGATTTTCATAATAAGTAGTTTAGATAAGGAGATAGTTACGGCAGGAAATACAGACAACACGGTTCAAGTTGCAAAATAGTTAAGTTGTGTTATATTGTCTATGCCGCAAAGACGGCAGGCAAAGATATCTTTATAAGTCCTGTCCAGTGGGTCGATTCGGCGGTAGCCGTTTTTTTGTTTGGAAAATCATATGTTACAAAAATCAAGAAAAGAAGAAATAGTGAAAGATTTAGAGAAAGCTGTAAAAGCTTCTAAGTCTATGGTGTTTGTGAATTTTCATGGACTCAAGGTAAGCGATGAAACTCTTCTGCGGCGAGAACTTAGAGATAAAGGAGTAAACTATCGTGTCTCGAGAAAAACTTTGCTCAAAAGGGCTCTTCTAGATAAAGCTCAAGGTGAAATGCCAGAACTCGGAGGGGAAGTAGCCATTGCCTACGGAGAAGATCAGATTGCTAGCGCCCGTGAAATTTATAATTTCCAGAAAGCGCACAAGGGCCTCCTTGAAATTATCGGAGGAATTTTCGAAGGAGAATTCGTTAATAAAGAGAGAATGACACAGATAGCCATGATTCCACCGCGCGAAGTTCTCTACGCTCAGTTCGTAAATCTTATTAATTCCCCGATTCAACGTTTTGCCGTTGTGTTGGATCAAATAGCAAAGTCGAAGTCTTAACCCCGACGTGGAGTCGGGGTCCCGACCAAAGCGTTGGGATCATTATTTAATAAAAAATATCGCATCATTATGGAAAAATTTGCAGATCTTATAAAACAAATAGAAACTATGTCCGTAGCTGATCTACACGAACTGGTGAAAGCACTTGAAGAGAAGTTCGGCGTATCAGCTGCAGCAGTTGCGGTGGCAGGAAATGCGGGAGGAGCAGCTGGAGCACCAGCCGCTGAAGAGAAAGATGCCTTTACGGTGGTTCTCGCTTCTGCCGGTGAACAGAAAATTGCCGTTATGAAGGTAGTGAAAGAAGCTCTAGGCCTGGGTCTCAAGGACGCTAAAGACTTAGTGGACGCAGCCCCTTCCACTCTTAAAGATGGAATGAAGAAAGCAGAAGCTGAAGACTTGAAGAAGAAAGTTGAAGAGGCGGGAGGAAAAGTCGAGCTTAAATAAAATACTCGACTTTTCGGCCGGAAGCGCAAGGCGCTGAGGCGGGGTCGCGCAAAATTTCAGTAGAAATTTATGTGTGACAAGGTGGAACTAAAATAACTCAATACCCTAGGAGTATAAAAAGCGCCCGATGGACTCGGGTGTTTTTTATATTTGACTGTTGTATAATGTATAAATGAAAAAGTATATATTTATCTTTGGCATACCCCTTCTTTTTGTCAGTGCTTTTTTAATAAAAACAAATGTTACGAGTGCCTACTGTATTGCTTCTCTTCCATATGACACTGAGACAGGTCTTCTATGCCCACCTGATTCAAAATTAACCAATGATACCGCTGCTGATGTGCCGCAAACTAGATTTAAAGTTACTTCTCCTTTTGTAAATCAAGAATGGCAATATGGAACCAGCCATTCTGTAACTTGGCAGGATAATACTTATTCCACCTTAAAAACTTACGACATTATATTTAATCCGGCGCAGATCTATTGCGAGAACTTTTGCAGAGGGGACTACCGACCTTCTTATACAGTGGCGGAGGGCGTCACGGGTTCGACATATTCTTGGAGCGTAAGTAATGTTTACAACGGTTATTACACTGTTCAGGTATGTCAAAGAGGTACCCAGGGCTACAATATTTGCGGCGTGAGTGCTGGATATGTCCAAGTAACAGGTGGACCGGATTACCCTGCCGCTTCAGATGAGCAGAATACTGTACCCAACTTTCCCCCTGATGCACCTCCAACTCCTCCAGGGTCAACTCCACCCCCTCCACCCCCTGCTGCAACTTCCGGAGGACATTGCAGTTATAATCAGATATATGTAACTGATAGCGAAGATGGAGCCGTAGTTCCGGATCCTAACGGAGGTCCGGCCAAGAACGGAGTGCAAGGAATAATAGTCGGCGATAAAGCAAAAACTGTTGCGCCGGGTGCCTCTACCACATTTTTTGCCTCTCTTGCCGCTATAAATGGTTTCTTTGGTCAAGTTAATATTACTGCTACGGGATTACCATATGGAGCTGTTCCGACTTTTGGTTCAAGTCCTCTCGTGCCCGGAACTCAACCTCAAACTATTGCGCTTGTTATATGTACGGAAAAATATGTTCCTACTGGTAGTTTCCCATTCCAGATTCATGCTGGGGGGGTAAATATAGGTTATGCAACCTTGGTTGTTTCATCTGGAGGCACGGTTGTGGGTGGAGGAACTAGCGTAAGCTCAATTACTCCGGTCGTTCAGAAAAAAATAAAATTATTACCTGATTTCTTGGATAGTAGTACAAACGGCGTGATCGGTGAAAACTTAAGTAGTGGCAGCGCAGAACACTTGACCATCACTCCTAGTGGGGCAGGTGAGAAGCCACTCGGTATTGCAGTTGATGCTGTATACAGTCGCGAGTTTAAAGATGCCTCTGGTGGAACTTGCGAGGATACCGATAGTGCTTGCCGCTATCCAGCCGGTCCAGTGCAGCGTCTTGGCAATATTACCGGACCTAGATTCTTTAGGCTTGATGATCCACTAAATCCTGTTATCGATTCTTCAAAATCTTGGAATTTAGATACAGCATCTAACGGCATTGATTATGCGGGAGATTATGGGCCATACCTACACCTTTCCACAGGACCCTTCTTTAGTTCCGATGGTGCTTATTCTACGGCAGTAAATAATACGCGGCTGACATTTCTCGGCACAGGAACTTCGCATGCATTATTGCGCAGCACGGATATCGGGGGCACAAGCGGATTTAATGAAGTTAGAGGCATAGTACAGTCTGGCCCACTTTCTTATTTAGTACATGACAACAGTGTAAAAAACATTACTGATTATGTTACTTCCAGTGGTAAAGTTGTATTACCATCTCAACCGAGCAAAACTCCTGTGCTTGCCTCCGATGGGAAAAGTGTAATTTTGGGTGAACATGTTGCTCAATTAGATTCAAATTCCACTCTACGTGTATTCTCACTATCACAATCCTCCGCATTGTCGCAGAAAAATATCACAGGTTTAAATATTTCTATTGAAGCTAAGGTAAATGGTTATGTTGCGCCGAGTGGCAAAAAATACGTATTTATTACCAACGTATACTCAACAAACAAAACTGCATTATATGTGTATGAAATAAATTCTTCTGGAGCTACGATCACGCCTATTGTAGAAGGTCTAGGAAGTGACGCAGGGATTGCAGAGCATGCTGTAGGAATTACCGTGGGCGGCCAAGACATGCTCCTTACGTTTAATACAATCAGTGATTCGGATCCACAAAATGTGCGAGTGCATGCTTACTTAATTTCTGATCTAAAGAATAGTACCCTTCGAGATGTGTGGCGTGGAACGGAGAGACTATACCCGCAGAAAAGTGTAGTATCTTTTGCTACTTCTGCTGCGAGCTATGTTTACATGATTGGTACTCCTGGAGGATATGGAGACTATCAAGGCAAGCGTGCTTATGTGTGGAAGTTTGACAACAATAGTATAAATGGAACTGCGAGTGGAACGGGCACAGTGGGTGCTCCAGGAGGAGATGCACCTGTCTCTGGTGGTACAGCCAACTGTAGTATATCGCCTGGCACGTTTGGATGTTTCGAGATAACTCCTTCTCTTGTTAAAAATGGTGGAGCATTTACAATTAAATTAAAAACAGCTGGTCAATATGTTCCAACTTCTGCGCCTCTAAAACTCTTTATTTCTACTGCTGTTGGCAATGGAGCCTATACTGATTTCAAAAACTTTGGGGATTGGTACACTGTGGGGGATTTTATAACGGGAAGAAACTACCAGTTGAACTGTAGCGCTTACTCGAGTTATACACCTGGACAGCTGGTAAACCTCGCTACCCTCAATCCCGGAGGCACATATCTACATCAAAAGCTTTATGCGACATATTTCAGTGGCTCTCCAAGTGAAGCCACCTCCAGTACGGCCATGCACATAAAGGATTGCACCACTCCATAAGCTTTCTTGTTTTTTAGCAAAAAAGCTTTACAATGAACGAATGGAAATCCTAGGCAAAATTCTTGGCAATCCAGGACGAGTTAAAATAATGCGGCTTTTTCTGCTTAATCGAGGTAAGCGCTTTATGGCTAAGGATGTAATAAAGAGGACTCGAGCCAATCCAGGCATAGTACGCTCTGAGCTGCGGCTGCTCGCTTCAGTTAATTTTATTAAAAAAACTAATACTGAATGGTCCTATAATTCTTTCTTTAAATATGGGAAAGAATTCGATGATTTGTTGGTTCGATCCGATACAGTAAATACCCAAACCATCCTAAATCACTTTAAGAAGGTTGGTCGCGTAAAGTTGGTGGTGATCTCAGGGATATTTATTAAAAATCGCGATAGCAGGGTTGACCTTCTTATTGTAGGCGACAAAATGAAACGAGGCATGATTGAAGAAGGAGTACGAAAGATTGAAGCAGAAATAGGCGCGGAGCTTGTGTATGCTATTTTCGATACTAAAGAATTTATATATAGGCTTAGTATGTATGACAAGCTTGTGCGAGACATACTGGACTATCCCCACGAGGTAATTTTACAGTCTAAGGAGTTATCCACACAGACCTTAAAGAAGAGTTAAAAACTGATATATGGCAAGAGTCTTTCTGCCATATATCAATGGCACTCGGACATTAGGCGAAAAGTGGATAACTTTTTGCCTCTGCTCCTCGTTTATTGATATAATTAATAATAGGACTTTAATAAGGTCGAAATCCCGACGTAAGAGTCGGGATCCCGAACCCAGAATTTCTTTTGGCGTCGGGACTTAAAAAAGTGTGCTTATTATTAATTTCAGCCATCTCTGGCTGATCCGCTTCGGCGGAATTATTTATGTCAAATAGTATTTGGCTCACATGGGGTGATGTGTTCTCTGAATCACTCAAGACTCTATGGTGGAGTTTTGTGCAATTTACCCCAAAGCTCGTGGTAGCGATTGTGTTTTTTGTAATAGGTTGGGTCTTGGGCTCTTTGATCGCCAAGGCTATTCAGCAGGTCTTTAATAGTCTTAAAATAGACAGCCTCTTTGCTTCTGTTGGTGCTGGGAATTTCCTTCGGAAGGCGGGATTGAATCTAAACACTGGTTACTTCGTAGGGGAAGTGGTGAGATGGTTTGTAATTATCGTCTTCCTTTTGCCTTCGCTTAATCTAGTGGGCCTTACCGATGTTTCTGCATTTTTGAAAGATGATGTGCTTGGATATTTGCCGCAAGTTATCATTGCCGCTTTTGTTCTTATAATTGCAGCAATTGTTTCTGAGGCTCTTTCGAAGACTGTTCTTGCAACGGCCAAGGTTGTGAATTTGAAAACTGCCAACATGCTCGCAACTGTAGCAAAATACGCTGTGTGGGTATTTGCTTTCATCATTGCGCTCGGAAAGTTGGGGTTAGGAGACTACATGAGTATTCTTTTCTCAGGGATAATCGCAATGCTTGCTCTAGCTGGAGCGCTTGCCTTTGGCCTTGGAGCCAAAGATCACGCTTCTCGCCTTATTTCTAAGGTAAGTAGCGAAGTACACGAATAAATATAGGTATTTCTTTAACTCATTTAACAAAAAAGATGTCCACATGGGACATCTTTTTTGGTTTTACTTATGTGCCTTGAAGTAATATACTTTTAATGTTGGCCAGTAAAGATTATAAATAACTTAAAAACTTTATGTCAAAGAAAATATTTGGTTTGGTTTTGGTAATAGGGTTATTGGTTGGGGTGCAGGTGTTTGCAGAGGACTGGGCGGACAATGATTATGGGGCATTAGATGACTATGGAAGCTTAGGAGAGTTCGAGGATTTAGATGCAGGTGTTAATGTTAATACAAATGTTAAAACTAACACTTCAGTAAAAAGCACCGGGGGAACTTTGCAGATTAATGCTAATGGTACGAAAGTGAATGTAAGCAATTCTGGTATTCTCACAACCACAGTGGATGGTGAAGTGGTTGAAATAAATGGAGCAAAAGGAAGCTTGTCTGTACAAGCATCAGATGGTTTAACTGCTGGCGGAAGACGCACGTTGGTGTCCTTGGAAGGTAATTCCGTTTTGCTGATCAAGACTGACGCTGACCTAGATACATATACTAAACTCGTTGTCGAAGAGAGACCAGTTGTTAAAAATATTTCCGTGGAAGATGACGGCTTAGAAGTAGAATATCGCCAGCCAGCAAGGTTCCTCGCAGTATTTTCTAGCAGCTTGAAGGCAAAAGTTATGGTGAAGAAAGATGGCTCAGTGAAAGTTAAACTTCCTTGGTACAGCTTCCTATTCTCTAAGGATGCGGATGAAGTAGAAACTAAGTTAATGGCTGATATCGAAGCTGCGGAAGAGTCCGGCGATTTCGATGTGAAGCTCGTTGGTCGCGGAGGCGCATCGCTTGAAGTAGATGGAGACAGTGATGGAGACGATGTTGATTCTACCATCCAATTCCGCAACAATGCGCATGCATTAAATATAGTAACCAGTTCGATCGATGGATCGGTAGGTTTGTCGGCGGAATAAAAATATAAAAATGTAAGCAAGAAAGAAAGAGCCCAATTTTAGGGCTCTTTCTTTCTTGCTTTTTTGCTTGAATATGCTATAATATAAGGTATGAATAAAAAATACCTAGTTTCTTTTTTGTTATTAATTTCTGTGCTTGTTCCGGTTTCCGTATTCGCAAAGCCCCAAGTAAAAGTTCTTTCTCCTAATGGTGGGGAAGTGTATAAAGTAGGTGACACAATGACTATAACTTGGACGCCCAAAGCTCCAGGTATATCAGGAATTTATTTGCGAGACGCGGATACTCGGGGGCTATGGAATATCTTGGCCTTGCGTTCGCCAAATGTAAAGGGTTCATATTCTTTTGAGATACCTTTTAACTCTACTCCCGGAAGATATTACGTGGAACTTTATACGCACGGCGGAAAAGGTTTGGTAGATGTTAGTGATGCACCTTTCACAATTATTCCTGATGAATTTTCAGAGGTTCCAGTGTTGTATGCTCTTATGCCGGGCTCTGGGACAATCGGTACTCAGTTTACTTTGGTGGGCAATGGTTTTCTCCCTACCGGAAATACAATAACTTTTGGCGACATAACAATCACAGAACTTCCTTCATTTTCGGATAATGGAGTTCCGCAATACATTATTTATACCGTTCCTGAACATGGAAATTGTGTGGGAGCGATTTGTGAGCCGATTAATTCAGGAATCTATCCGATGACTGTGACAAATGCAAACGGCACAAGTAATACACTGCACTTTACAGTTACTGACTAAATAAATATAAAGTTTTTCTGCAAAAAAGATGTCCACAGGACATCTTTTTAGTTGCGTAACAAGAGAGTACAATTTAAGCATATGAAAACCAATAAAGGTTTTGCGCTTGGAATCTTAATAGCAATTGTGGCAGTTTTAGCTGTTGGCGGTGTTGTATATTATGCGAACATAAAGACAAATACTTTTACGCAAAATATACAAGAAAATAATTATCAACCCCCAGTAGATCAAAGCAACGATCAGAATCTTCAAGTTGAAGCGAAAGTAAAAATTTCTTCACTCTCCCCAATTTCAGGCACAGTAGGTGCGAAAGTAAAAATTTATGGGAGCGGTTTTACTTCAACAGGTAATAAAATAACTTTTGGTAATCTGGGTGTTCAGAATAGTTCAGCGTACAATCTGAATTCCTCAGATGGTAAAACTATTACATTCCCAGTTCCCACCTCAAATTACTTCTCTTGTTGGGACACTAACCCTTCCTGTGGAGTTCCAGCTTCTTTGACTCAACCAGGTATCTATGCTGTTTCTGTAACTAATAAAAACGGTACTAGTAACTCGGTAAATTTTACAGTAACCGCCAACTGAGAAAACAAATCTTTTTATCCCCATCTTGTTAACATACCCAATGTTTGCAAGGATTTGACTTCCTTTTACCTTTCCTATATACTCTCCTAATCAGTATGATTATTAGCAAAAACAGTTTAAAAAGGCGGCGATAAGCAGACTTTCTTTTTGTCTGTATGACCCGCCGAAAGGCGGTTTTTGTTTTGTCAGCAAGGCTTGAATCTTGAAAATTAAATTCCTATCCGGCACGTTCGAGGGTCTTTTTGTCGGCCGAGGTAGGAGAAAGTCAAGAAAATATTCAAGTAGCGAGCGGTCGTGAAAGGATATTCTGTTAATTATCTTGGCTTTATTCCCTGATGTAAAAATCAGGGTTGTGATTTTCAAATTTCTTAACAGGAAATTTAAGGGCGTACGGTGGATGCCTTGACTAAAAGTAGCGATGAAGGACGTGGCGTAGCTGCGATAAGCTTCGGGGAGGTGTGTAGCAACCTTTGATCCGGAGATTTCCGAATGGGGAAACCCTGTCAAGTAAACCTTGATAATTTAGAGCGTAAGTTCTAAGAGCGCACCCTGGGAAGTGAAACATCTCAGTACCAGGAGGAGTAGAAACAAATATGCATTTCCTAAGTAGCGGCGAGCGAAAAGGAAGGAGCCCAAACCTCTCTAGCAATAGAGGGGGGTTGTAAGATGACAATGTAGATTACTAGAGGAGTCAAAAAATAAATTATTAGCTTAAGTTGCTGGAAAGCGACACCATAGAGGGTGATAGTCCTGTGAGCGAAAATAATTTATCTCTTTTATTGTTATTCTTGAGTACCCCAGGACATGAATGGCCGGGGGGAATCTAGCGGAACTAACCGCTAAGGCTAAATATACTTTTAGATCGATAGTGAACTAGTACCGTGAGGGAAAGGTGAAAAGCAGCCCGATTAGGGCGGTGAAATAGACCTGAAACCGTATGTTTACAAGGAGTCGAAGTAGGTCTTCGGATCTACAACGGCGTGCCTATTGAAGAATGAGCCAACGAGTTTATGCATGCTGCTGGCTAAGCCGGCTAAAACGGCGCAGCCTCAGGGAAACCGAGTGTTAATAGCGCGTAATTGGTAGTATGCATAAGACCCGAAGCCAGGTGAGCTTGCCATGAGCAGGATGAAGTAGGTCGAAAGACCTATGGAGGTCCGAACCGGTAGATCGTACAACGTCTTCGGATGACTTGTGGTAAGGAGTGAAAAGCTAATCGAACCTGGTAATAGCTGGTTCTCTCCGAAATAGCTTTAGGGCTAGCGTCAAGTGTTTTCTCTGGGGGTAGAGCACTGGAAGGTTTCGACAGGTCGCAAGATCGCGAAACCTATCAAACTCCGAATACCAGAGACCATAGCTTGGCAGTTAGGCCATGGGGGCGAAGCTCCATTGGCCGAAAGGGAAACAGCCCAGATCTCTATATAAGGTCCCTAAATTCATACTAAGTGTAAAATAAGAAGGTGAAGTTTCTTAAACAATGAGGAGGTTGGCTTAGAAGCAGCCACCCTTTAAAGATAGCGTAACAGCTCACTCATCTAGAGATTTTGCATCGAAAATAATTGGGGCTAAGTATGATACCGAATATGAGGATGTGAATTTCATTCGTGAAATTCACGTGGTAGGAGAGTGTTCCACTCTGCTGTGAAGCGGGACCCGTGAGGGCCCGTCGAGCGTGTGGAAGTAAGAATGTTGGCACAAGTAACCGCAATGATGCTGAGAACGCATCACGTCGAAAGATCAAGGTTTCCTTGGTAATGTCAATCAGCCAAGGGTTAGTCGGGCCTAAGGGAATGGCGAAAGCCGTACTCGATGGACACAGGGTTAATATTCCCTGACTTTTATATTTTGTGATGGGATGACGGAGGGTAGTATGTATCGCTCATTATTGGATTTGAAGTTTGTGTCTTGATTGTGCTCTATAGGAAAATCCGTAGAGTGCCTTAAATGGCGCATGAAAGAGAAGCAAAAAGTTTGTGGCCTCGGCCACGAATAATGATACAAAGCACGCTTCCAAGAAAAATCTCTAAACTTATGAATATAGAATCCGTACC